>Ga0307421_1000019_pt1 | contig 91349 bp, 82 predicted proteins | sample SalMarWE160270MG_FD_202163 | JGI IMG/M metagenome (GOLD analysis project Ga0307421, IMG submission 202163) | Salt marsh sediment microbial communities from the Plum Island Ecosystem LTER, Massachusetts, United States - WE1602-70 | ecosystem: Environmental > Aquatic > Marine > Intertidal zone >... | reverse complement strand
GTAACGCCGCGCAGCGGCTTGGCGCATCGCCACGGCATCAGCCTGGTCAACGCGCCGGGTGTGGTCGACTCCGGCTACCGGGGTGAGATCAAGGTGATTCTGGTCAATCTGGGACGGGAACAGGCGACCCTGGAACGGGGGGAGCGCATCGCCCAGCTTGTTGTGGTTCCGGTGACGGAGCAGGCGTTTGTTGTGGTGGATGAGCTGCCGGAATCGGGGCGCGGCGACGGCGGTTTTGGCTCTACCGGGCGCTGAGGAGTGGGTCGGGGGCCCGTGATATGCTGAACTTTCTTGCGGACGTAGCTCAGTTGGTAGAGCGTCACCTTGCCAAGGTGAAGGTCGCCGGTTCGAGACCGGTCGTCCGCTCCGGGGCGGTTCCCCATCGCTCCTGCTATTTGCGGCGGCGTGGCCGAGTGGTTCAGGCAGAGGTCTGCAAAACCTCTTACCCCGGTTCAATTCCGGGCGCCGCCTCGGCGGATGCCGATAGAATCCGGCAACCAGGGCGCTTAGCTCAGGGGGAGAGCGCTTCCTTGACGCGGAAGAGGTCGCAGGTTCAAATCCTGTAGCGCCCACGGGGTTGCCCGCCCTTGGGGGCGGGCAACGGAATGCAGATTGCAGAGCGAGCCTCCGAGGTCCCTATAGGGGGTCTTTGATGTCTGGAGGGCCTTGGCTGGGAGGTGCCGGGGCTTTGGGCCGGCCTGGTTCTTGCCCTCCCCGTGCGAACGGGTGCCCGGGCGCGGGGGAGGCCCGTCTAGTCCTTCTGGCGCTACGTCAGCGTCTTGGCGCCGTCGGATGCTTTGCACCGGTAGAGGTGGGGCTCTCGGCCGGTGGCCTGTTTGTACCCTTGGGAGGTCTCGGCGGTGAAGGTCTCTAGTGCCTCGCTCTCGATCAGGGCGACGGCACAGCCGGCGAATCCTCCTCCCGTCATCCGCGCCCCCAGACATCCGGGGGCCGCCAAGGCCGCTTCCACCATGGCGTCGAGTTCGAGGCCCGAGACCTCGTAGTCGTGTCGCAAGCTTTCATGTGAGGCGATCATCAGCCGGCCCACCTCGGCGACGTCGCCAGCGGTGAGCGCTTCGGCGGCGGCGAGGGTGCGCTGGTTCTCCGAGATTATGTGGCGGGCCCGCCGGAACAGCAGCGGATCTTCGATGGGCGCATCGTGTAGCTGATCATGGGTGAGATCGCGGAGAGCCGGGACCCCATAGGCCTTGGCTGCCGACTCACCTTCCTGGCGTCGCTCGTTGTACCGGCTCTCCGTCAGCTTCCTCTGGGTCCCGGTGTTGAGGACGACAACATCAACTCCGGGCGGAATGGGGACAGAGGACATGTGGAGGTGGCGACAGTCGATGAGCAGGGTGTGGCCGGCATGACCGGCGGCACACACGAGCTGGTCCATGATGCCGCTGCTCAATCCCAGCCATTCATTCTCGGCCCGCCTGCAGGACAACGCTGCCTGCACCGGATCCCACTCCCGATCCGAGAGGACCGTGAAGGTGAGAGCGGTGCCGATCTCGAGAGCGGCCGACGAGGAAAGCGCGGCTGCCAGCGGGATCTCGCTGGTGATGGCGCCATCCCACCCCGTGAGCGTTTCCGGATCCAGAGCCCAGGCGACCCCCTTCAGGTACTCGACCCATCCGTCCCCGTCGGGGCGCAGATCGTCGAGATCGAAGCCGGCCTCACCGAATCCCTCCGAAACCGCGTTGATGCGACGATCGGAGCGGCGGCCGGCGGCGATGACCGTCCGGCGGTTTATGGCCATCGGGAGTACGTAGCCGTCGTGGTAGTCGGTGTGCTCGCCGATCAGATTGACACGCCCCGGGGCGGCAACCACCACATCGGGAGACTTGCCGAAACGATCCCGGAATGCCTCCACCGCTTGCTGGTCAATCGACATTATCTGTGGATCTCGAGAGGTAGTGGGTGGTAGGCAAAGCTCGAAGATGGGAGGCGGCTTCCTCGGCGCTCAGATCTCGCTGTGGCTCGGCCAGCATCTCGTAGCCGACCATAGATTTGCGGATCGAAGGCGATCGCAGCAGAGGCGGATAGACGTGGGCATGCAGCTGCCAGTGTTCTCCTCCGCCGGAATCGAAAGGTGCTCCGTGCCAGCCCATCGAGTAGGGAAACGGTGTCTGGAACAGGTTGTCGTAGCGAATCAGAAGCTCACGCAGCACGTGGGCCAAGTCGTCGCGTTCTTTCTCAGCTAGGTCGGGCAGGCGCTGAATGTGCCGGCGGGGGAGGATCAGGGTCTCAAACGGCCAGACGGCCCAGTAGGGAACCACCGCAACCCACGACGCTCCGGAGACCACGATGCGCCGGCCGTCCTCTTCTTCCTGTTCTTCTTGCTCGAGATAGTCGAGCAGCAGGCATGTTCCCAGCTCGCCGTAGTACTTCTGCTGATGGCGATCCTCCAACTCAATCTCGTGGGGGAGAGCCGATCCGGCCCATATCTGGCCGTGAGGATGAGGGCTGGACGCACCCATGGCAGATCCCGAGTTCTCGAAGACCTGCACCCAGCGGTACAACTCTCCCAGTTCTTTGGTCTGTTGGGCCCACACGTCGATGACGTCGCGTATGGATACGGCGTCCATGAGTGCCAGAGTCAGGTCGTGTCGAGGCGAAAAGCAGACCACTCTGCAGGTGCCCGGCACCGTTTCCGCCCGAAAGAGGGGGGAGGTCAGGCTGTGTTCCGGCCGGACATCGGGCCGCAGCGCCGGGAAGTCGTTGGTGAACACGAGGGTGTTCTCGTAGTGAGGATTGACTGCTCCTCCGGCGCGGGTGTTGCCGGGGCAGAGGTAACAGTCGGGGTCGTGGGAGGGTGGACGGGTGGCGGCAACCGTCTCCACATCCCCCTGCCACGGCCGGGCGGTGCGGCCCACCGAGACCAGGACCCATTGGCCGGTCAGAGGATTGAAGCGGCGGTGGGTTCCGGAGAAGGCCGGCGACTTCATAGCCCGTCCCGGCCCATTGCGGCGAATCGGTGCCGTCCGATCACTCTGCGACCTCGACGGTGACGCCGGCTTCACGGAGCCGGGCCACCGCTTCGGGAGGAGCGGATTGGCCGGTGACGAGAATGTCGACGTCACCGATGTCGGCCACCCGGACCACGCTGATGGTGTCGACCTTCGAGCCGTCGGCAACAACGATGCAGCGCTGAGCGGCTTTGACCATTCGCCGTTTCACCGTCGCCTCCGGCAGATTCATGTTGGTGACCCCCTCTTCGGGATGGATGCCGTTGCAGCCGATGATGGCTGTGTTGACATTGATCCCGGACAGAATGGCGTCGGCCAGCGGATCGACGAGGGAATGCTGGCGGGGTCGCAAAGTGCCTCCGGTCACCACCACCGTGAGCGTAGGAATCGCTTTTTCCAGTTCAAGAGCGATGTTGAGACCGCTGGTGAACACGACCACATCCTGCAGGTCGTTCCGGGCGACGAGAGCCCGGGCCACGGCGGCCGAGGTGGATCCGACGTCGAGGATCACGGTCTCGGCGGGTGAGATGAGTGCGGCGGTGGCCCGGCCGATGGCCGACTTTTCGGCGGCTGATGTGCTTTCCGACTCCTCGAAGGCGGGTTCCGAGCGCCTGCGGTCGCTTCGCAGGATGGCTCCGCCGTGTACACGCTGCAATTGGCCACCGGCCGAGAGGTGGTCCAGATCGGATCGAACGGTGACTTCGGAGATTCCGAAGATCTGGCTCAGATCGGAGACGCGCATGAACTCGCGTTCTTGTATGAGGGTCATCATGCGTGTGCGCCGGATCTCGGCAGGAATCATCTCCATGGCGGGTCAACTTTTGTTTGTCTTCGAACCCTTGTCAAGACGAAGCGTAGTGGCTGAAAATAGCAGCCAAACCAAAAGAGTCGTAAGTTGGTGGCACGCGGCCTCAAGAGGGGGATTTCGGGCCGGGCGGAACCGACGGGATGTCGAATCCCAACCTGGGACTCCGCTTGTAGACGAGGGCGCCCTCAGTCGGATCCGTGGTGGGGAGGGATGAGGATTCCGTTTCTGGCGATGGCTCAACGGACCGTGCCGATGGTGCTGGCCCGGATTACCAGTGCGGTCTCCAGCACGGTATGAGAGGGCGCGGCGCCCTCAGCGATCTGCAACAAGAGAGTGTGTACGGCTTGTCTCCCCATTTCCAGGAGCGGCTGGGAGACGGAGGTGAGGGGTGGTGTGAACCATTCGGACTCCACGATGTTGTCGAAACCCGTCACGGCAACGTCTCCGGGAATCGCCAGCCCTCTCTCGTGAGCCACCTGTATGGCGCCGAGTGCCATCTGGTCGTTGCCCGCCACCACGGCGTCCAGATCTAGAGGGCGGTCGAGCAGTTCAGCCATTGCCAGGGCGCCACTGCGGGCCGACCAGTCGCCGGGCTCGACTGCACGATCGTCGGGCGTCAGGCCGTTGCGCTCGAGTCCGGCGCGCCAGCCGGCATGCCGCTCGACTGCTTCTTCCCACGTTAGGGGCCCCGCTATGTGAGCTATGCGCTGGCGGCCAATCGACACAAGGTGGCCAATCACCTGTTCGATTCCGCCCCGGTTGTCGACGAACACGCTCGAGTAGGCGTCCGTCGTCTTCGCTTTGACAAAGACGACGGGGCCCGCGCCCTGAGGAAGAGTCGCCTGGATCCTCTCGACGGAGTGGCTCACATCTGGAACCGACATGATGATGCCGTCGACGTGCCGTTCGAGCAGGGAGGAGACGGCGGGACGGGGATCGGCATCCTCCTTTTCATGCAGCTCGTTGATGAGAACCGTCAGCCCGTGCTGGGTGCATTCATCGACGATGCCCGTCAGGGTCTGCGCCGTGCCCACGTATCGCATTCCGGCCAGGAGGACGCCGATGGTTTTGCTGCGCCGGGAGACCAGGCTGCGGGCCAGAGCACTCGGTCGATAATCGAGGGCGGCAATTGCCGCCTCAACGGCATTCCGTGTCGCCGGGGCCACGTCGGGGCGGTTGTTCAGCACCCGCGAAACCGTCTGGGTCGACACCCCACAGTACGAGGCGACATCCTTCAAAGTGACCCGGCGAGGGGGGATGGTCATGCTGGTGTCTCCCCTGGACGCTCCACGGACGGCCGCTGGCGCGGAGGCTCAACGGCCGTGCTGCAGAGGCAGAGTATCGCATCCAAGGTGTGTGTTATCGTCGCCGGGATCGATAACATCGGCGTTGCGCCCTCGATCGAATACCACTTGCGGACAGATTGATAGCCGGGAGGTTGCCGATTCTTCTTCGTTTCCACTCCAGCGGTAGGTGAGCATCATGGCCCCGCCCCCCGCTCCGGCAGCCACCCTCGGCCTCGATTTCGGCACCGCCAGCATGCGTGCTGTTGTGGTCGACTGCAGCTCCGGCACCGAGCTGGGCGAGGGCGAAGCGCAGTACCCCCACGGCACGGACGGAGTTGTCGGTGACCCGGCCGATCCGCAGCTGGCCCGGCAGGATGTGTCCGACTACCTGGAAGGCCTCCGGTCGGCGATTCGGGACGCGCTGGACGCGGCCGAGTCCGAGGGCGATTTCGACCGCAAGGATATTGTCGGCATCGGTGTGGGTACCACCGGCTCGACGCCGATTCCCGTCGACGCCGATGGGCAGCCGGTCATGTTTGATGCTCGGTTTGAGCGCGATCCGGCTGCGATGGCCTGGTTGTGGAAGGATCACACCGCGCACGCCGAGGCGGAGGAGATCACTTCGGCGGTGGCAGAGGCCGGGTTGCCCTACCTCGGTCCGTGCGGGCACACCTATTCCAGTGAGTGGTACTGGGCAAAACTCGCCCGGTTCCTGCGCACGGCTTCCCCCGATCTCATCGCCGCCACCAAAGGCTGGGTCGAGCTGGCCGACTTTGTTCCCGGCTACCTGGTGGGTCGCCTGGAACCAACGGGCGTGGCGCGCGGGATCTGTCCGGCCGGGCACAAGGCCATGTACGACGACGAATGGGATGGCCTGCCTGCGGCCGAGTTTTTGGACGGCATTCAGTCCGGCATGTCGTCGTTCCGCTACGCCACCGCGGCACTGGCATCCGACAGGAGCATCGGTGGCTTGAACGCCGGCATCGCCGCCGATCTTGGGCTCCGGCCCGGCATTGCCATTGCAGCGGGTGCCTTCGACGCCCACGTTGGTGCCATCGGCGCAGGCGTTGAAGAAGGCGTGCTCGTCAAGATCGTGGGCACCAGCACCTGTGACACGACTGTGGTGCGAGGAGACCGGCCGCTCATCGAGGGCTTGTGCGGCAGCGTGCCCGATTCGATAATCCCCGGCATGGTGGGCCTCGAGGCCGGGCAGTCCGCGGTAGGGGACATCTTCGCCTGGTTCACCTCGCTGCTGTCACCAGGGGCGTCCGACACGGCCGAACGGCTCGAAGAGCTGACCGCCGCCGCCGCCGAACTGGCACCAGGGGCAAGCGGACTGCTCGGTCTGGATTGGCACAACGGGAATCGAACGGTACTCGTCGATCCGCTCTTGTCGGGCCTGATGGTCGGCATGAGCCTGGCCACGACTCCTGCGGAGTTCTATCGAGCGCTCATCGAATCGACGGCGTTCGGGGCGCAGCGCATCGTCGAGCAGTTTGAGGCCAGCGGCATTCCCATCGATCGGCTCGTGTTGAGCGGCGGCATCGTCAAGAAGAACCCGCTGCTGGTACAGATCTATGCCGATGTCACCAACCGCCCGATCGAGCTGGCCGGAACGATCCAGACCTGCGCGGTCGGTGCCGCCATCCTGGCCAGCGTGGCCGCGGGGGTACATCCCACGACGGAGCAGGCCCAGGCGGCCATGGTCCCGTCGCCCGAGCGTCGAGTCGGCCCGGACCCAGCGGCAGCCGCCGTCTATGAACAGCTCTATGGCCTGTACCGGCGCCTTCACGACGCCTTTGGCGTCAAGGGTGTGGCCAACCTCTCCGACGTGATGAAGCGGCTGCTGGCCATTCGCAGATCGGCGGCCGGATGATGTCGCTCGATGCGCTGCGGGAAGACGTATGCCGAGCCAACCGCCGGTTGCCGAGTGAAGGGCTTGTCTCTCTCACCTGGGGCAACGTGAGCGCCCGCTCCGACGACGGTTCCCTCTTCGCCATCAAGCCGAGTGGTGTTCCCTACGACGACCTCAGCCCCGGCGAGGTGGTCGTGCTGGATCTGGAGGGAGCCATCGTGGCGGGTGATCTCCGGCCATCGACGGATACCGCCACACACCTCGAGTTGTACCGGGCGTTTCCCCGCATCGGCGCCGTGGTCCACGCTCACAGCACCTACGGCACGGCCTTTGCCCAGGCACGGGTGCCAATCGATTGTCTCGGCACCACCCACGCCGACCATTTCGCCGGGCCCATCACGGTCACTCGCCCGCTGAGCCCCGACGAGGTGGGAGACGGCTACGAGGTGCACACTGGCCGGGTGATCGTCGAACACATACAGCAGGCGGGCCTCGATCCGCTGCACGTCCCTGCGGTGCTGGTGGCCGGCCATGCCCCATTTGTGTGGGGAACATCGGCCTCCGCAGCAGTGGACAATGCTGTCGCACTCGAGGCTTCCGCCCACATGGCATTGATCACCCGTCTGCTCACCGGGGGTGATCCACCTCTGCTCGAGTCGTGGATCCTCGCCGCGCACCACGAACGAAAACACGGCGAGAGCGCCTACTACGGACAGGAAGAAGCATGATCGACCCAACGAGATACGAACTCTGGTTCGTGACCGGCAGCCAGCATCTCTACGGCGACGAGACGCTGACGCTTGTCGCCAACAACATGGCACAGATCGTCGAGGCTCTCAACACAAGTGGCGAGGTCGTGCTGGACATCGTGACCAAGCCGGTAATGACGTCCGGCGACGCCATCAGCACTCTCGTGCGGGAGGCAAACGCCGATCGTCGTTGTGCCGGTCTCGTGTTGTGGATGCATACTTTTTCGCCAGCCCGCATGTGGATCACGGGTGTGCAGGAGCTGAGCAAGCCCTACCTGCACCTGCATACCCAGTTCGCTCGCGCCCTGCCTTGGTCGACGATCGACATGGACTACATGAACGCGCACCAGGCGGCTCACGGCGATCGAGAGTTCGGGTATCTGGCGGCGCGGCTCCGCTCACGCCGCAAGATCGTCGCCGGCCACTGGAGCGAGCCGGGGGTGGCGAGCCGGATCGGCACGTGGGCCCGTTCCGCGCTGGCGGTTGCCGATGCCAAAGGGGGCCGAATCGCCCGGCTCGGCGACAACATGCGGGACGTTGCTGTCACCGAAGGGGACAAAGTCGAGTTCCAGCGCCGCTTCGGGTACGAGGTCAACGGATACGGCGTCGGTGAGTTGGTCACGCGGATCGCAGACGTCTCCAACGCCGATGTGGCTGCTCTCTGTGAGGAGTACGACGAGACCTATCGAATGGCCCCCGAGCTCAAGCCTGATGGCGACCGCAGGGACTCACTCGAGGCCGCGGCTGCCATCGAGATCGGGCTCCGTTCGTTTATGGAGGACGGGGGTTTTGTCGCTTTCACCGACACGTTTGAGGATCTGCACGGCCTGCGACAGCTTCCCGGCATCGCGGCGCAACGGCTCATGGCCGACGGGTATGGCTTCGGCGCCGAAGGAGACTGGAAGACTGCCGCGCTCGTGCGGGCGATGAAGGTGATGGCCTACGGCTCTCCGCACGGGACCAGCTTCATGGAGGACTACACCTATCACCTCGATCCGGACGGGTCTTTGGTTCTGGGGGCGCACATGCTCGAGGTTTGTCCTTCACTGGCCGCAGACACACCCAGTTGTGAGGTCCACCCACTCTCCATCGGCGGGCGGGAGGATCCGGTACGGCTCGTCTTCGACGCCGCACCGGGCCCGAGCGTGAACGCCGCTCTTGTCGACATGGGCGACCGCTTTCGGATGACGGTGGCCGTCGTCGACGTCGTCGCTCCGCCGGAGGCATTGCCCCGACTGCCCGTGGCGCGCTCGCTGTGGCGGTCTCGTCCCGATCTTGCCACGGCGGCGGAGGCCTGGATCCTGGCCGGCGCTTCCCACCACTCGGGCCACAGCCGTGCGCTCACCGTCGAACATATGGAGGACTTCGGTCGGAACCTCGGGGTCGAGCTGGTCATCATCGATGAGTCGTGCGATCTGCGCGGCCTCGAGCGGGAGCTGCGGTGGAACGATGCCGCCTACCGGCTGTTGTCCTCGTAGAGGGGCCCCTATCTTGCAGCTGTCGGGGTCCAACGCGCGCGCCTCCACGAGGCCTAGCGGGGCCGGCACCGGCTCCACAGCAGCTGCACCGGGGTTCTTGATCTCAGTGGGTGAGATGAGTGTGACGATCGCCCGGCTGCGGGCCGATTCGCCGGTGATCGGTACGAACGAGCATTGTCATGCGTGCCATTCACATCTGTGCGGGAAGTGCTTCTTCTCCAGCCGCCGGCTTGTGGTTGCCTTCGAACGTTTGCCAGGACGAAACGCTGTGACGCCAATTTGACAGCCAAACCAAAGCAGTCGTAGCTTGTCGGTAGACAATCTGCGTGGCCGCATATCACGGAGGAGAAGTGGGTCGCTCATGCTCAGGTGTGTCGTCTTCCGCCCGGTTGATACGGTCGGACCAAGGCGCCGTAGGCTGGTGATGGTTCCCGGGGGCCTTGGCGAATGACTGCAGACGCGGAGCAATCAACCCGAATCGGTGGGCCGGTTCACCTCATTACGACCCAGACGGCGCCGCGCCGCAGCAGGTTGCACATCTTGGATGAAGCACACGTCTCACGCCGCCCCTGCGGGCGCCGTCGGCGCCGGGCAAGCTCTGGGGTTGTTTTTGTCGGCGACCCGGGTCCAGGAACAGGGAAGATCAACGGCTGCACCACGACAATGGAACAGCAGGATATGGTATCTAGGGTCTGTGTTATCGTTGCCGGGATCGATAACATCGCCGTTGCGCCCTCGATGCCTGAAGAACCGGCATACTGAAGGGAGGCGTTCTCTCTTTTCAAGAACCGTACGGAAGGAAGGAAGCCAGAAGATGATGATATCGAGATCGAAGATACGGTGGTCGGCGTGGCTTGTTGCCCTCGTCGTACTGGCCATGGTGGTCGGCGCTTGCTCAGATGATGACACCGCCACCACGGTCGCGGCCGACGGAGCAGGAGAAGGCTTCTGCAGCGGCACGGATATCGTGTTTTTCCCCGGCGGGTCTGAGGGAGGCACCTTCGCCACCGTTGTCTACAACGGTGCCGTGGCCGCCGCCGAGATGACCGGTGCCAACGTCGACTACGTGTGGTCCGACTGGGACCCGGAGAAGATGCTGACCCAGTTCACCGAGGCCGTCGCCACCGGCCCTGATGGCATAGCCATCATGGGGCACCCGGGCGACGATGCCTTTGCTCCCCTCGTTGCGGATGCAGAGGCTGCAGGCATTATCGTGACCAGCCAGAACTCGGAGCTCACGGCACTCCAGTCGATGTATGCCAGCAATGGCTTCGGCTATGTGGGGGCCTCGAACTACTCGGCCGGTTATGCGCTTGGCGCTGAGGCCGTGAACCGGTTCGGGCTTGGTGACGGCGACGTCGCGATGGTCTGGGGCCTGCTGGCACAAGCAGGGCGCGGCCAGCGCACGCAGGGCGTCATCGACGCGCTTGAGGAAGCCGGCATGACAGTCGACTACCTCGAGATCGACGATGCGACGAACTCCGATGCCTCGGCCGGAACCGCGACGTTTGTCGGCTATGCCACGGCCAACCCGGACGTCAAGCTTGTCGTCACCGATCACGGTCAGCTGACCGCCTCGCAGCAGACTTACTTTGAAGCTGCGGGCCTTGGTCCCGACGACGTGATCGGCGCCGGTTTCGACCTGAGCGCGTCGACGGTCGAGGCCATCCGCGCCGGTTGGACCGACCTGGTGATTGATCAGCAGCAGTACCTGCAGGGCTTCTTGCCGATTCTGCAGATCTGCTTGTCCCACAACTACGCCTTCACCGGCCTCAATATCGACACCGGCGCCGGCTTTGCCCACGCCGACAACGTCGAGATCCTCGCCGATCTGGTTGAGCAGCAGATTCGGTAGTTTGGCCTTTAGGTAAGGCGAGTTGAGCCCGTTGTGGCCGAGACTGGGAATCGAAGTAAGGATGCAGAATTGCCTAACCAGCGCACTGCGGAATCGCTGAAGACGGTTCCCCGCCTTGAGGTGCGGGGCGTCTCCAAACGGTTCGCAGAGATGCAGGCGCTCTCCAATGTCGATTTCCGTCTCGGCCGCAACGAGATCGTCGGTGTGATCGGAGACAACGGCGCCGGCAAATCGACTCTCATCAAGTTGGTTTGCGGCTATCACCGGCCCGATGAGGGGGAGATCCTCTTCGACGGTGAGCCGGTCAAGAAGCTGACGGTCGAAGGCGCCCGAAGACTCGGTGTGGAAGCCGTCTACCAGGAGCGGGCCCTGGCCGATCTGCAGACGTTGTGGCGCAACATCTTCATCGGACGGGAGCTGCACAACCGGTTTGGTTTCCTCCGTGTCGGAGAGATGCGGCGGGAAACGGCCAGGTTGATGGGCGAATCGATGGGATTCACCTCGACGGCGGTATCACCGGAGTCGTTTGTGAAAACCTTCTCCGGCGGCGAGAAGCAGGGTATCGCCATCGTGCGCGCCCTCTACTTTGATGCGGAGATCGTCATTCTCGACGAGCCCGCGGTGGGCTTGTCGGTGAAGGAGACCGACAAGCTCCTCGAATTCGTGCGCTCCATCAAGGCGGCCGGCAAGTCGGCGATCCTCATCGATCACAACATCTTTCACGTGTACGAGGTGGCCGATCGGGTGGTGGTGCTCGATCGCGGGAAGGTGGCCGGGAGGTTCAGGCCAAAGGACCGGACGGTGGGAGAGCTGACCGAGATCATGCGTGAGATTGCCGAGACGGGCAAGACGTCGGTGGCGGACGACAGCTCTTGGGATACCGCCGAGACCGCAGACGGTGGGTCGTGAGCAAGTCCCCAAACGCCAACAGCGGTCCCCTTCCAGCACCCGCCATTGATTGGAGAGTCGGCAGAGGGGTGTCGCTGCTGCACGATCCCAAAGGTTTCCTGCGCACCTATGCCGGACAGCTCGGCATCACCGCGGCCTTCATTGTGGTGTGGTTGCTGTTTGTGGTCCTTGCCCCGGACACATTCCTTGCCGCCAGGATCTACGCGGCCTTCGCTCAGTCAATCCCGCTGTTTGGGATTATCGCTATGCCGCTCACGCTGGTGATCGTTGCCGGCGAGATCGATCTCTCATTCGGGTCCACGATGGCGCTGTCGATGGTGGGTTTTGTCCTGGTCTGGGAACACACCAATGAGAACGTGTGGCTGGCGCTGCTGATGGCGCTGGTTATCGGCGCCGCCGCCGGGGTCTTCAACGGCATTGTCATTGTGTACGCCCGGGTGCCCGCATTGGTTGCCACCATCGGCACGCTCTACCTCTTTCGCGGCCTGTCCATGGTCATCATGGGGGGAAGAAATGTGCACCTTGGAGCCATCGGAAATTCGCTCGTCTACCGGATCTCGGTCGGCAAACACAGTTTCCTCCGCAACATCCCCGCCCAATTCTTCTGGCTCCTGGGAATCGCCATCATCATGTGGTTCCTGCTCAACCGGCACCGTTTTGGCGCCGCGGTCTATGTGATCGGCGACAACGCCGAGACCGCGGCCCTGCAGGGAATCAAGACCAATCGAGTCCGGCTCACCCTGTTTGTCCTGGTGGGGCTGGCGGCGGCGTTTGCCGGGGTCATCTCGAGCCTGAACATTCGGTCCTTCTTTCCCTCGGTTGGGGAAGAACAGCTTCTGCCCGCGCTGGCCGCCGTTTTTGTGGGCGGCACCTCCGTCTTTGGGGGGCGGGGCACCATTTGGGGGACCTTCCTGGGCGCCTTTTTGGTCGGCACCATCAGAGCCGGCATTGTGGCCGTCGGGCTCACCGGTTTTGCCACCGACTTCATCTACGGCTCGGTCATCGTCGTCTCGGTCACGATCCACGCTTTGCTGCAGAGGCGTTTCGGCTGAAGCCGTTTCTTCTCGCCAAAACCGGCTGCGAACCGGCAACAGGCAACGCATTCCGGCCTGATTTCTGGTTCCAGACGCGAACGAGCCTCCCATATGGGAGGCTCGTTCAATCGGTCTTCTACGACTTGACCACTCCGATGGGGAGGATCTCGCGGCCGTAGGTCTCCTTGAATACCTCGGCGGCGGCCAGGTAGATGGCCGACGCACCGCAGACGATGCCTTCCCAACCGGCGATCTTGATCATGGTCTCGCCGTTCTCCGGGCCCATCCAGTGGCCGATGGCCAGCAGCCAGAAGAGCACGGTCAGGGTGAAGAACACCACCTGGAGCGCCACGTTCTTGTTCAGCGTGTTCAGGAACATGTAGGCGGTAAACAGGCCCCACATGAACAGGTACCAGCCGAGGAACTCGTAGGTGACTCCCGAGCCGACCAACCCGCCCGCGATAAACACGAAGCTGATCCAGAACAGGCCGTACGAGGTGAACGCAGTAAGCCCGAAGACGTTGTTCTTGCGGAACTCCATGATGCCTGCGATCACTTGCGCCAGGCCCCCGTAGCAGATCCCCATGGCCAGGATCATGGAGAGGCCTGTGCCCTCGTAGAACCCGGCGTTGTGGATGTTCAGCAGCACGGTGGTCATGCCAAAGCCCATCAACCCCAGCGGTGCGGGGTTGGCGCGCTCGTCCATGTCTTCCCCTTCCTGTTGTGTGGCCGTCGCCCATCAGAACCCACCGGGGCACGAGTCTCTAGAGGCAAACGACCCGAGCATCAGGGGTCGGCGGCACCAATACCGGTCGGCTAGACCTCTTTGTGGATCGGCGGTGGTGGCGGCGGCCCTTGGTCTATCGGCAGCACCGTGTGCCCTTCGGCTTCGTTGACCACCTCAGCAGCGGCGAGGTAGAGGGCGAAAACGCCGCACAGCACACCTTCCCAGCGGGCGATGCTGCGCAGCCAGTCTCCGGCCTGGGTGGCGGTATCTCCGGGCCAGTAGCCGATGATCCAGCAGCAGGCGGCCAGCAGCCACAGGTAGACCAGGAAGGTGGCAAACACGGCACGCAGGGCCAGGCTGCGTCGTCCCGATGCCAACAGGGCCACGGCGGCCAGGGTGCCCCACAGGAACAGGTACCAGCCCAAGTGCTCGGGTGCCGTCTCCAGATTGACGGTGAGGCCGATCGACGCACCGATATCACTGATGCCCGTTGTCGCCTCTATCACCAGGAACAAGCTCCAGAAGACCCCGAAGCTGGTGAAGACCAGCAGGCCCATCGTGTCCATGCGGCGGTAGTGCAGCAACCCTCCGATGAAGAGCAGGGCGGCGCCGAAGACGATCACGGTCACCGCAAACGTGCGTGAGCCGTACAGCGAATCCGCTGGGTACCAGAAGGGCGCCTCGTAGGCGCCGGTGAGCACGAGGATGGTGCCGAGGCCGAACAAGGCCAGCGGCGTTGGGTTGGCACGGTTACCTTCCATAGATCCCCCTTTGTCGGCCTCCACGCGACCAGTTTCCCGACTGTGATGCCAGGGCCGGAAGCCTCAAGGCGTTCAGGTGATGCCGGCCCCCCGGAGGGCGCGCCATACCTTTTCCGGCCCGAACGGGGTCTCGGTGAAGCGGATGCCGATGGCGTCGTAGATGGCGTTGGCGATGGCCGGTATCGGCCCATTGATGCCGATCTCGGCCACCGACTTGGCGCCCATGGGCCCCGTCGGCTCGTAGGAGTCGACGAGCAGCACTCGGATCGGCGGCAGGTCGGCCGGACCCGGGATCTTGTAGCGGGCCAGATCGGCGTTGCGGGTGCGGCCCTTGCCGTCGAACACCATCTCCTCGGTGAGGGCGTAGCCGATTCCGTTGGCGATGGCGCCCTCCATCTGCCCCTCGGCAAGCCGGGGATTGATGGCGGTGCCGCAGTCCACGGCAGCCACAAAGTCGAGCACCTGCACCATGCCGGTCTCCACGTCTACGGCGACCTCGGCGAAACAGGCGAGGAACGGCGGCGGTGACTCCTCAGGCACAAACGAGGCGGTGGCGCCGATCTGGAACTGGTCGGCGCCGTAGTAGGCCCGGCGGCATACCTTCTCCAGGGTGACCGCACGCCCGTCGGAGGCGGTGGCGTTCTCGTCGCCGAGGGTGATGTCGCCGGGGTCAACCTCGAGAAGAGCAGCGGCGACGGCGGCGATCTGGTCCCTGGTCTTCTCCGCAGCCCTCTTCACCGCAGTGCCCGAGACGTAGGTGGTCGAAGAGGCGTAGGCCCCGGTGTCAAACGGGGTGAAGTCGGTGTCCGAGGAGTAGACGATGATCTTACGCAACGGCACGCCCAGCACCTCGGCGGCGATCTGTCCCAGCACCGTGTCCGACCCGGTGCCGAGGTCGGTGGCGCCGACCAGGAGGTTGAACGAGCCGTCGTCGTTCATCTTGATGGTGGATGCCGCCATGTCGATCCTGGGGATTCCGGAGCCCTGCATATGGACCGACATGCCGATGCCGCGGCGTACCGGCCCGTCGTCGGCGGGCCGGGCCCGTTTCTCGGCCCAGCCGAAGGCCTCCATGCCGGCGTCCAGGCACTCGCTCAGGGCACACGACCGAATCGTCATGTCGACGCCTTCCCCGCCCTCTCCGATCTCCTTGAAGACCGGGGAGGTCTCACCGGAGCGAATGTGATTGATACGCCGCAACTCGATCGGATCGAGGTCGAGGCGGCGGGCGATTTCATCGAGCGCCGTCTCCAGCGGGAAGTAGCCCTGAGTGGCTCCGTAGCCGCGGTAAGCCCCTCCGACGGGCAGGTTGGTGTAGACGGCTCGCCCGGCAAACGACAGATGAGGCGCCTTGTTGTAGAGGGGCAGCGTCTTCGCCCCGGCGTTGGAGAGCACGGTGAGGCTGTGGGTGCCGTAGGCGCCGGTGTTCTCCCAAGCCTCCATCTCGATGGCGTGCAGACGGCCGTCGCTCTTGGCCCCGAGCTTGACCCGCACCCGGAACGGATGGCGGGTGCGCGACGCCACAAACTCCTCCTCCCGGGTGAATTCCCACAGAGTTGGGCGTCCCGAGCGCAGAGTGATCAGGGCGCACACATCCTCCAGCAGCACTTCCTGCTTCACCCCAAACGCTCCGCCGATGCGGGGTTTGATCACCCGGATGCGGTGAATGGGGACGTCGAGCACCCGGGCCACGATGCGTCGGGCATGGAAGGGCACCTGGGTGCTGGTGAAGAGCACCAGGCGGCCGTCGTTGTCGAGGTACGAGCGGCACACATGCGGTTCGAGCGGCGCGTGCTGGGCGTACTGGGTCTCGCACGTGGTCTCGACGAGAACATCGCTCTCGGCAAAACCCTGCTCGATGTCACCGACGGCGAACTCGACTGCCGCCGGCATGTTGGCGGCGGCATCCCAGACGTCCACGGCGTCGTCTTCATCATGGATCACCGGCGCTCCCGGGACCAGGGCTTGGTCGATAGAGAGCACCGGTTCAAGCAGCTCGTACTCGACATCGACCAGAGCCGCCGCCTCCAGGGCCGCCTGTTTGGTATCGGCTGCCACCGCCGCCACCCGGTCGCCCACAAACCGGACCTTGGTGTCGAACATGCGGGCGTCGTAGGGGCTCGGCTCCGGCCATCCCTGCCCGGCGGTGGTATAGCGGATGGCCGGGGTGTTTTGATGAGTGAGGACGAGGGCCACCCCGGGCACCTCGAGCGCCTTGGAGACATCGATGGAGCGAATCCGGGCATGGGCATGAGGGCTGGTCACCAGCACGATGTGCAGGGTGTCGGCAAAATCGAGGTCGGCGACAAACACCGGTTTCCCGGTGACCAGGGCGAGACCGTCGACCTTACGCTCGTTGCCGGCCACGACGTTGAAACGATCAGGCACCGGCCGCCTCCCGCATCTCGGCTGCTGCGGCCAGGATCGCCTCCACCTGTTTCACATACCCGGTGCAGCGGCAGTAGTTGCCGGAGAGTTCGCGCCGCAGTTCGGCTTCATCGAGGCGGGGGTTGGCGGCAAGCAGGTCGGCTGCCAACAAAAGCATGCCTGGGGTGCAGAACCCGCACTGCACCGCTCCCAGGTCGAGTGCGGTGCGCTGCAGCGGGTGCAACTCGCCGCCGGCGGTGAGGCCTTCGATGGTGCCGATGGCGGCGCCATCGGCCTTGGCGGCAAGAACGAGGCAGGAGTTCACCGCGCGGCCGTTCAGCAGCACGGTGCACGAGCCGCAGTCGCCGTTGTTGCATCCGTTCTTCACACTCTTGTAGCCCAGGCGCCGCAGCAGCTCCATGAGGCTCTCGCCGGGGGCGATCTCGACCCCCCAGGCCCGCCCGTTGACGGTGAAATCGATGTTCATCGTCGGCGCTCCTCGAATCGGTTTCGGATCGCGTTGAGGACGCGGCGCACCGCTACCGCGGCCAATACCTTCCGGTATTCGGCGCTGGCCCTGGAATCGGTGCCGAACTCGATCGACTCGGCGGCGGCCGAGGCGGCTGCGGCGATGGTGTCGGCGTCGAGGGTGCCTCCGGTGAGCACCTCCTCGGCGGAGGGCGCCGAGGCGCCGAGAGCAGGGGTCTCACCAACGACGATCCGGGAGGCGGCCACTCGATCGCCTTTGAGCCGCACCGAGCAAGCGCAATTGACCAGGGCCATGTCGAAGAAGGTGCGGGAGAGTTTGAGGAACCCGGCTGCAGTATCGGGCCCGGCCTCGGGCACACTGACCTCGGTGAGCAGATGGCGCTTCCGGTTCAACCCGTCGGCGTAGTACTTGGCCAGAGGCAGGGTGCGCGGCTTGCCGTCGAATACGGTGACGGTGGCGTCCAGGGCAAGAAGTGTGGGCACTATGTCGGAGAGGCGGCCTCGGGCGAGATGGCCGCCGATGGTGGCCAGGTTGCGGAGCAGCGAGGTGCCGACGTGCGCCAAGGTCTCGGCCAGCACCCCGTCGAGGTGAGCGGCGAGGCCTGGGTGCTCGAGCATGCCGGTCAGGGTGGTCATAGCGCCGACGGCAAAGCCGTTCCGCTCCCGGATATAGTCGAGGGGGAGTGCCGACAGGTCGAGCAGTGTGTGTATGCCCACCGGGGCATGCAGGATCACATCGGTGCCCCCGGCGACCGGGATCACGTCCGGTCCGAGGGCGCCGAAGGCTTCGGCGAGAGTCTGCGGTCGCAGATATGTGCTGGCGCCGGCAACCGACATAGCATCACTCTATGGAAGGCGGCGCCTTCACGCCGGGGTCTTCTGGCGGCGGAAGGGCGATCGGAGACCCGTGGCATAGAGCCGCCGGCGCTGCGACACTGGCGGAGCCGAGTTGCGGAGGTTTGGCGATGACCAGCTTTGCCGGGCGCGACATCCTGTCTCTCAAGGAGATGGAGCGCGCCGAATATGAGCACATCTTTGCGGTGTGTGATCGCCTCGAGCCCATTGCCCGCACCCATGAGAACGCCGACATGCTCGCCGCCAAGACGCTGGTCACCGCCTTCTACCAACCGTCGACGCGTACTCGCCTGGCCCATGAGGCGGCCATGCACCGTCTCGGCGGCCGTGTGGTCGGTTTCGCCGATCCCAAGATGACCCGGGCCGGGGACTTCTACCAGGAGTCGATCAAGGACACGGTCAAGATGCTGGAGCACTACGGCGACGCCATCGTCATGCGCCACTTTCTGCAGGGTGCACCGGCGGAGGCGGCACGCTGGGCGGACATCCCGGTCATCAACGCCGGCGACGGCTGGGGTGAACATCCCACCCAGGTGCTCACCGATCTCTACACCGTGCTCCGCGAGGTGGGGAGGGTGGAGGGCCTCACTTTCGTCTGCATCGGCGACATGCGCATGCGCACCATGCACTCGCTGGGATATGCGCTCAGCGAGTTTGATGCGGCGGCCGTGTTCATCTCGCCCGAGGAGATGTCGCTCACCGATGAGTCCAGGGCCGAGCTGACCTCGCGCGGGCTGGCCTTTCGTGAGGTCGATCACGTCGCCGAGGCGATCGCCGAAGCCGATGTCGTCTACATGGAGCCGGTGGTGCAGGCCGACTACACCAAGAGCCGCGAGGAGGCCGGTGGCGAAAAAGGGCTGACCCCGGACAACTACAAAGTCACCAAGGACCTGCTGCAGAAGCAGGCCAAGAAGGGCGCCATAGTCCTGCACTCTCTGCCCCGGATGGACGAGCTGTCCTCTGATGTCGATGACACCCCCTACGCCCGATACTGGGAGGAGGCCTTCAACGGTGTTGTCATGCGCATGGCGCTGCTGGCGCTCATTATGGGCGCGGTCGAATAGATGGAGGGGAGAGCCGTGGAGACGCTTCGTGGACGTGACCTCATTACCACCCAGGAGTGGACCAAGCAGGAGATAGACGCGGTGCTGGAGCTGGCCGCCGACCTCAAGGGGCGGCGCGCCCGCGGCGAGCCCCACGCTCTGCTGCGTGACAAGGTGCTCGCCATGCTCTTTTTCTTCTCGAGCACCCGCACCCGGGTCTCCTTCGAGGCGGGCATGGCCCAGCTGGGCGGACACGCCCAATTCATCGAATCTCGCACCACCCAGATCGCCCACGGCGACACCGCCAAGGAGATAGGCCAGATCCTGGGGCGCTACAACGACGGCATCGCCATCCGCCAGGTGGATTGGGGCCTGGGCAACCGGTACATGCGTGAGGTGGCCGAGGCCTCACCGGTTCCGGTGCTCAACATGCAGTGTGAGCTGTACCACCCCTTCCAGGTGCTGGCCGATCTGCTCACCATCATCGAGAAGAAGGGTGATCCACGCGGCGTCACCGTCAACGTGTCGTATGCCTATGCGACCTCCTATCAGAAGCCGCTGAGCGTGCCGCAGAGCCTCATCCTCCTGCTGACCCGCTACGGCATGAATGTGCGCCTCACCCGGCCTCCCGAGTTCCGGCTCACCCCCGAGGCCCTGGAGCAGGCCGAGGCCAACGCCCGGGAGTCGGGCGGATCGTTGGAGGTAGCGGAGGATTTTGATGCCGGGTTCGAGGGAGCCGATGTGGTGTACCCGAAGTCTTGGGGCAGCCTGGTGACCTCTGCAGACGCGGGCACCGCGTACGAGGATTGGATCTGCGACGAGCGGCGAATGGCGCTGGCGCAGGATGACGCCATCTACATGCACTGTCTGCCCGCGGACCGCAACATCGAGGTGGCGGACGCCGTCATCGACGGCCCGCAGAGTGTTGTCTACGACGAGGCGGAGAACCGCCTCCACGTTCAGAAGGCGGTCATGGCGCTGACCATGTAGCCGCCGGTGCGCCCCTCAGGCCGGAGGTGACCAAGTGGGCGACAAGAGAGCAGTCATTGCCATTGGGGGCAATGCCCTCATTCGGGACCGGCTCCACGCCACCGTCAAGGACCAGTACCGGGCCATGTCGGAGACCACCGATCACCTCGCCAACCTCGTAGTCGCAGGGTGGGAGCTTGCAGTGACCCACGGGAACGGCCCCCAGGTCGGCTTCATCCTGCGTCGCTCCGAGCTGGCCCGCCACGAGCTTCACGAGATTCCCCTCGACGTGTGTGGTGCCGATACCCAGGGCGCCATCGGCTACGCCCTACAGCAGAATCTGGTCAACGATCTCCGCCGCCTCGGCGATCACACCGAGGTGACCACGGTGGTTACCCAGGTGGAGGTGCATCCCGACGACCCGGCCTGGGTGCGCCCGGCCAAACCGATTGGATCGTTTATGGATGAGGAGATGGCCGGGGTCCGGCGTGGCGAGGGATGGCACGTTGTCGAGGACGCAGGGCGGGGCTGGCGGCGTGTGGTGCCCTCACCGGCTCCGGTGCGCATCATCGAGGTGGCGGCGGTGAAGATGCTCATGGACGCCGGGTTTGTGGTTATTGCCGTCGGCGGAGGGGGCGTGCCCGTGGTGTGCGATGCCGAGGGCAATCTGCATGGGGTGGAGGCGGTGATCGATAAGGACCCGGCCTCGGCCCTCCTCGCCTCCGAGATCGGCGCCGACCTGCTTGTCATCACCACCGGCGTGGAAAAGGTGGCGCTCGACTGGGGCAAACCCGAGCAGCGCTGGGTGGACCAGCTCACCATGGCCGAGGCGGAGCAATACTTGCTTGAAGGCGGGCATTTTGCTGCCGGCAGCATGGCCCCGAAAGTCAGAGCCTGCATCGAGTATCTCGAGAGCGGCGGCGGCGAGGTGATCATCACCAATGCCGAGAGCCTGGAGCAGGCGATAGACGGGAAGACCGGCACCAGGATCGTGCGCTGATGGAGCACGTGCTGCACCTGCGCTGCCTGATCTGCGGGACCGAGTACGGCCCGGACGAGATCGAATACGTTTGCCCGAAGCACGGACCCGCCAACGGAGTGGTCGACATCGTTTACGACTACGAGCGCGTCGCCGCCACCCGGGAGTCGGTGGCCGCTTCGCCGGAGCGAGGCATGTGGCGTTTTCGGCCTCTGCTGCCGGTGCGGGCCGATGCCACGGTTCCTCCGCTGCTGGTGGGTGATACCCCGCTCTACGACGCCCCTCGTATCGCCGGCGAGCTGGGGCTGGCTCGGGTTTGGGTGAAGGACGAGGGGCGCCAACCCACCGCCTCGCTCAAAGATCGGGCGAGCGCCATGGCTGTGGTCAAGGCTGAAGAACGCGGCTACAGGATCATCACCACCGCGAGCACGGGCAATGCCGCCGCAGCCCTGAGCGGCATCTGTGCCAGCACCGGCCGGCCCAACGTCATCTTCGTGCCGGCCTCGGCGCCTCCGGCCAAGGTGGCACAATTGCTGGTCTACGGGTCGACGGTGTTCTCAGTCGACGGCAGCTACGACGATGCTTTCGAGTTGTGCCTGCAGGCCGCCGCCGCCCACGGCTGGTACAACCGCAACACCGGCATGAACCCATACATGAGCGAAGGCAAAAAGACCGCCGCCTACGAGCTGAGCGAGCAGCTGGGATGGACGGTCCCCGATGCGGTGTTTGTCGGCGTCGGCGACGGCTGCATCATCGGCGGGCTGCACAAGGGGTTCAGGGATCTCCTCGCCATGGGCTGGATAGAGCGTGTGCCCCGCCTCTTAGGGGTACAGGCGGCGGGCAGCAGCTACCTAGCGCAAGCCTGGGAGCGGGGCGAAGACGTATTGACCAAGCCGCCCGCCCCTGCGGAGACCATCGCCGACGGCATTGCCTCCGGACTGCCTCGTGACCGGCTCAAGGCCATGGCGGCGGTGACCGAGACCGGAGGCGCTTTTGTGACCGTCGACGACGAGGAGATCCTGGACGCCATCCCCGCCCTGGCCCGGGCGTCGGGCGTATTCGGCGAGCCGGCGGCGGCGGCGGCGTACGCCGGCCTGATCGTCGCCGTGGAGCAAGGGCTCGTCGGAAATGACGACGAGGTGGTGGTGCTCAACACCGGAAACGGCCTCAAGAACGTGGCTGCCGCTCGCCGGGCCGCCGAGCGTATGGGCGCGGCGCCGATTCTCATCTCAGCAACCCTCGACGATCTGGAGCGAGCCCTGGCAGAGAAGGAAGGACCATGATCGATCTCACCGTGCACCGCGATGTCCTGAAACGCACCGTATCCAGGGCGCGGGAGCAGGGCATCACCATCCCCACGTTTGCCCAGATGGTGGATCACTCCGCCGTTCCCTCCGGCATCGTGGAGCGCCTGCGTCAAGTAGGGCTGTGGGACCTCGATCCGCTCAATCTGTGGCGCATTACTTGGCACAACGAGCCGATTGCCCACGGCGGCGGCTTCGGCCCGGTCGACTACATCGAGTTCCCGCCGCAGCTCACCGGGGTGGAGGCGAAGATCGTCGGGTTGGTGGGCAAGTGGTTTCCCACCGGAGCCCACAAGGTGGGGGCCGCCTTTGGCTGCCTGGTGCCGCGTTTGGTGACCGGGCAGTTTGATCCCACCACACAGAAAGCGGTGTGGCCCTCGACGGGCAACTACTGCCGCGGCGGCGCCTTCGACGCTCACCTGCTCGCCTGTGATTCGGTGGCCATCCTTCCCGAGGGCATGAGCCGGGAGCGTTTCGAGTGGCTGGAGCAGGTGGCCGGAGAAGTCATCATGACGCCGGGCTCGGAAAGCAATGTGAAGGAGATTTTCGACAAGTGCTGGGAGCTGCGCAGCTCGGGCGAGGACGTAGTCATCTTCAATCAGTTCGACGAGTTCGGGAATTACCTGTGGCACTACACCGTCACCGGCCCTGCCGTCGCCGAGGTGCTGGCCGCGGTGTCGGCTCCCGGCGACCGGTTTGCCGGATTCGTTTCGAGCACCGGATCGGCGGGCACAATCGCCTGCGGTGACTGGCTGAAACAGCGCTATCCAGCGGTGAAGGTGGCCGCCTCCGAGGCGCTGCAGTGCCCCACGCTGCTGCTGGGCGGCTTCGGGGCGCATCGTATCGAGGGCATCGGGGACAAACACGTTCCGTGGATTCACAACGTGCGCAACACCGACATGGTGATGGCCATCGACGACAGCGCTCCCATGGCGTTGCTGCGGCTGTTCAACGAGGAGGCCGGGGCCGGGTACCTGGAATCGGCCGGCGTCGACGCCGAGGTCGTCGCGGCACTTCCGTTGCTCGGCATCTCGAGCATCTCCAATCTGGTCTCGTCGGTGAAGCTGGCTCGCTATTACGAGCTGGGGCCCGGCGACGTTGTCGTGACCGTTCTCACCGACTCTGCCGAGATGTACCAGAGCCGGATCGCCGAGCTGCGCCAGGAGCAAGGCTCCGTGACCGAGGTGACTGCTGCGGTGGCTCACGAGCGCTGGCTGCTGGGTGCCGTCACCGACAACATGGCCGAGCTGGGCTACTACGACAGGAAACGAATCCACAACTTGAAGTACTTCACCTGGGTCGAGCAGCAGGCGAAGGAGCTGGCCGAGCTAGAGGCGCAGTGGAACGACCCCGGCTACTGGGAGGCCGTACAAGGGCTGGCTCCGCGTATCGATGAGCTGATCGAGGAGTTCAACGCCGCCGTCGGTCTGCTGGGCCAAGGGAGTTGACATGAGTGAGACCCGCATCACCCCGGGTCTGGTGAATGCCCATCACCACCTCTACTCGACGGTGGCCCGGGGCATGCCGGCGCCACCGGAGGCGCCGGGAAGTTTCCCCGAGATCCTTGAGCAGGTGTGGTGGCGGCTCGATGCCGCGCTCGATCTCGAGATGATCCGCTGGTCGGCCCAGCTCGGCGCCCTGCAGGCGCTGGAGCAGGGCACCACCGGCATCATCGATCACCACGAGTCACCCAACGCCATCGAGGGGTCGCTGGACGTCATCGCCGGCGCCTGTGCCGAAGTCGGGGTGCGAGTGTGCTGCGCCTACGGGATTACCGATCGGCACGGGCATGAAGCCGCCGTGTTGGGTCTCGAGGAGAACCGTCGTTTCATCGCAGCCGGGGGCCGGGGCCTGGTGGGGGTGCATGCCGCCTTCACCTGCCAGGACGAGACCCTGGAGGCGGCGGCCGGGCTGGCCGCCGAGCTGGGGGTAGGAGTGCACATCCACGTTGCCGAGGGGGAGATCGACGCCGGTGCGCCCGCCCGGCTGAGTCCCCTGGCTGGTGACGACTGGGTGCTGGCGCACTGTGTACACCTTCAGGAGACCCTGCCCGGCACCATCGTGCACAACCCCCGCTCCAACCTCAACAACGCCGTTGGCTACGCCCGTCCCTTCCGTTTCCCCAATCGGGTGGCTCTCGGCTCGGACGGGCACGGCTCCGCCATGCTCGAAGAATTCCGTCTGGCCTACGCCATGCACCGATCCGTCGACGTCACCGCCACCCCGGAGACGGCGTGGAGCTGGCTCGAGGCGGGGCGCGCCCTGATGCCCGAAACCCGAGAGGACCGGGTGACGTGGTCGTATGAGCCCATGGATCCGTGGCACCTTGCCTTTACACCCGGGGTGCGGCCGCGGCGCATCGAGATCGGGGGAGACATCGTTCTGGACGAAGGCCGGCCTACCCGGGTCGACCCGGACGAGGTGAAGGCGCGGGCCGCGGAGCAGGCCCGCCGCCTGTTCGCCAGATTGTGAGGCCGCGGTGCCGGCGCCGGTTCCTGCCCTGAACCCCTACCCGCTGAACGTGCTCCTCGGCCGTGTGGCCGAGGAGTGGGAGAGCCGAGGCCGCATCTTCGACATGCCGAGCGGCCGGTTCTTCCGCATCGACGACAAACCCGACCTCTCGGTTCGTCTGGGATCCGCCGTGGCCGCCACGCCGCTGGGGCCTGCCGCCGGCCCCCATACCCAACTGGCCGGCAATATCGTGCTGGCATGGCTGGCCGGAGCCCGTGCTTTCGAGCTGAAGACGGTGCAGATCCTCGACGAACTGGATATCGCGCGCCCCTGTATCGACATGGAGACCATCGGGTTCAACGTGGAGTGGAGCCAGGAGCTGAAGCTGGCCCAATCCCTCGAGGAGTACGTCAAGGCATGGGTCATGCTTGCCGTGCTCAAGGAATGGCCACCGCTGCGGTCGGTCCTCGGTGCCCCCGGCCCGCACGTTTTCGACATGTCGGTGGGCTACGACCTCGACGGTATTCGTTCGGGCGCCGTTGCCCGGTTCATCGAAGGCCTGCTGGACGCGTCGGCGCTGATCGACGAGATGCGGACGCTGGTGCCGGCGCCGTTCACTGCCGATGTGGACATCATTTCGAGGCTGGTCGGCAGCGTCACCGTGTCGACGTTCCACGGATGCCCGCCGCAGGAGATCGAGGCCATCGCCCGCCATCTGATGGAGACGTACAACCTCGACGTGGTGGTGAAACTGAACCCGACGCTGCTGGGCCATGAGGAGGTGGACGAGATTCTCCGTCGCCGGCTGGGGTATCAAGATCTCAGGCTGGATCCGGAGGCGTTTGCCGCCGACCTTGGCTTCGACCAGGCCGTTGCCCTGATCGACAGCCTGGACGGCTTCGCCGCCTCGCGGCAGCGCAGCTTCGGCATCAAGCTCACCAACACGTTGGTTGTGGGCAATCACAAGGATCGTTTGCCCGGGACCGAGATGTACCTTTCGGGGGCGCCGCTGCATGTGCTAGCGGTGACGCTTCTGGACAAGCTGGGCGGCGCTCTGCCCGGCCGGCTCCGCCTCGGGCCCGGGGGAGGCACCATCCCGGTGTCGTTCTCGGCAGGTATCGATCGGGGCAACGTCGCCGTTGCCGTCGGCCTCGGGCTGACCCCGGTCACGGTGTGCTCGAACCTGTTGAAACCGGGCGGCTACGGGAATCTGACCGGCATGCTGAAGGCGGTGACCCAGTCAATGGAGGGCGCCGGCTGCTCCGATGTGCCCGCCTGGGTTCGGTACCGGCATGGCGAGGCCGTTGCCGCCGGCCACCGTGATGCCGCGGCCGCCTACGCCGCCGAGCTGGCCGCCGGCGACGGACGATACGATTTTGAGTCCACCGCCAAGCCCCTGCGGATGGTCGATCGTGATCTGGCCATGTGGGACTGCGTCTCCTGCAACCTGTGTGTCACCGTGTGCCCCAACAACGCCATGCTCCACGTGGCCACTCCGGATGGTCTCGGCCTCGAGGAGAAATGGCAGTACTACTGCCTGGCCGAGCTCTGCAACGACTGCGGCAACTGCACCACCTTCTGTCCGGAGAGGGGATCTCCGTTTTTGGTGAAGCCTCGGCTCTACATCGATGGTGATGCTTTTGCCGGGGCACAGGGCCAGGCGTTTCTGGTGCGCCGAGGCAGGGATCGCTTCGCGGTATCTGCCTCGGAGACGGGCGCTCTTGATCTGGATCGTGTCGCCGCCACCCTGAACGCGCTCGAAGGGTTGCCGCTGCGACCGGGAGACCTCGCCTAGAGGCCGCCCGCGGAGGGGCCGCAAGGCGTTTCCTCGGCTGCCTCAGCTGCAGTACGAGGCGCCGGCGGAGGCGATGAGAGAATCCTGCTGCGCCGGGCCGACCTGCGTGGCGCTTCATCAAGCGCGTTGCGCCTGCCTTCCTCGGCGAGTTTTGCCGGCCCTGGATGGGTGCGGTATCGCGCCGGTCCAGGTCCGGGGACGGCACCAGAGTGGCCTGTCCCTCCTCACCCTTCAATCGACCCCTCCACGGGTCGACATCCGTCATTCAACACCTTTGTCGCGCAGGATGCATCCGGAATCCGTCGGCGGAGCTCCTTGCCGGGGCGTCGACCGGCACGCTGATAGGTGGGTGGGATGCTGCGGTGCTCCGCAGCGGCGGGCCAGAAAGCCCTGGAACACGCGTGCCGCCGAAGCTAGGGTGCTCTCTCCAGAGGGGGATTCGAGAGCATGAATCCATTGGCAAAGAGGTCTGCGGCAGGGTTGTTGTCCCTGTTCCTCATGGCGGTCTCTCTGGTGGGGGCCGATGCTCCTCGAGCCCAGGCCGGAATCGCCGGCGGAGAGCATTCCCTTGGCGCCTACGACCCGTCCACCGGCATGTGGTACCTGCGCAGCGCCGAGGGTGAGATCACCTCCTTCCGTTTCGGCAGTTCGAGCGAGGTGCCGCTGATGGGGGATTGGGATGGCGACGGTTTCGACACCGCGGCCCTGTACCGGCGCAGCGACGGCAGAGTCCGCTTGCGTTTCGATACCGGACAGGAGGATGAGATCTATCGCCTGCTGGGGAATGGGCTGCCGGTGGCGGGTGACCTCGATGGTGACGGGATCGACAGTGTCTACGTGGCCGTCGGCGGTCATCTCTACTCGCAAGACAGCGTGGGCAGGGTGCCCGGATTCACCCGAGATGCGCCGGTCCCACCCTCTGTGCCCGACGAAGCGCAGCGGCTGGTGATGGGCGACTTTGATGGCGATGGCATCGATGAGGTCGCCGCGGTGAGGCGCGGGATTCTGGAAGGTGTGCCTACACCCGATGGCACTCTGAAGGTGGGCACGGGTGTCCCCGTGGCGGGCGACTGGGACGGCGACGGGTCGGACACGCTCGCCGTCTACTACTCGTGGTCGGCCCGTTTCGTCATCTACCACGACCTGGGCGAAGGAGGGTGGAGCACGCTCATGACCTTCGGCGCCACCGGGATGGTGCCTGTTGCCGGCAACTTCGGTGATCTGGAGGGAGACGGCGAGGAGCCGGTGGTGGTTCGGGGCATCGGCGCCCTGAGCGAGGGTGATTCCGGGGCTGAAGTGCGCATGCTGCAAACCGAGCTGGCCAACCTGGGCCTGTTCCGCAGTGAGATCAACGGTGAATACGGCGCGGAGACCGCTTATGCCGTGCTCGCCTTCCACTACGCCATGGGCCTGGATCCCGAGTTCGTGTGGAACAGCGTGGACTCCCACTACATGTCACAGTTCGAGCTGCCCCCGGTGCCGGATCGGCCCGATCAGCCGGACCGGCTGGAAGTCGACATCGGAAACCAGCTCATCTACCTGGTGAGAGGCAACGAGGTGTTGCAGACCTTCCCGACGTCAACAGGCGGCGAGTACTCGTACTACAGCGTGCGCACAAGCACCTACGCCTACGGCAGAACACCCAGGGGTGAGTTCCGGCTCTACAGCTTCTTCCGGGGGTGGAGCTGTGATGCGCTCTACGGCTGGTGTATCCACAATCCGTGGGGGTTCACCGACCTCTACGCCCTGCATGGCTACGACGAGGTGCCTCCCTATCCGGCTTCGCACGGTTGTGTGCGGTTGACGGTTTGGGACTCAACATACATAGCCGACTATCTGTACGTCGGCATGCCGCTCTTCATCTGGGACGAGGCCACCGACATCTCCGATTGACGGTGCTGCGGCGCGGGCCGTATTTCTCTCCTTTGCGGTGGGACTGACCCGCGGTCGCCGGGCTACGATGCCCCAGACTTGACGGGGGAGGTCCTGTGGCTGCCGACACGATTCCTTCTCGGCTCTTGCGCAACGCCGAGCTCTACACATCCAGTCCCGCCTATGCGGAGAAAGTGGACGGGCGCTACCAGACGGTGTCGTGGAGCGGGTACGCAGACCGTATGGTGCAGGCGGGAAAGGCGCTCATCGGATTAGGCCTCGAGCCGGAGAGCCATGTGGCCATTCTGGGCTTCAATCGTCCGGAGTGGGTCATCCTCGATCTGGCGTGTATGGCCGTCGGCGGTGCGCCCATCGGCATCTATGCAACCAGCTCGCCTCACGAGATCCTCTACATCGCCGGTCACTCCGAGGTCCCGCTGATCCTGGTCGAGAATCGTGAACAGCTCGACAAGGTGCTTTCGGTTCGAGACGACCTTCCCCACCTTCGCTACATCGTGACCATGCGGGGGAATGAGGCCGTCGATGATCCGGGAATCCTCACCTGGGAGGAGTTCCTCGCCGGCGGCGACGGGGTTGCCGACGCGGAGTTCACCCGTCGGATCGAGTCGCTGGAGCCCGACGATGTGGCCACTCTCATCTACACCTCCGGCACCACCGGTGCTCCCAAGGGGGTGATGCTCACCCACAACAATCTCACCTGGACCGCCGACCGTGCCGGAGTCATCTTTGATCTCGGTCCCGACGATCGGCTGGTCTCCTACCTACCGCTCAGCCACATCGCCGAGCAGATGTTCACCATCCACGGAGCCATCACCTTTGGCTACTCGGTGTGGTTCGCCGAGTCGATCCCGGCCCTTCCCGACAATCTCAAGGAGGTGCGCCCCACCATCTTTTTTGCCGTGCCCCGGGTATGGGAGAAGTTCGAGGCCGGGGTCAAGGGCATACTCGCCGAGGCGAGCCCGCTGAAGGCCCGGCTCGCCGCCTGGGCCACGGGGGTGGGCCGACAGGTGATCACCTTGCGCAACTACGGGAAGAAGCCGACGGGCCGGCTGAAGGCGCAGTGGGCGCTGGCCGACCATTTGGTGCTCTCCAAGGTGAGGGCGGCGCTGGGACTGGATGAGGCCCAGATCACGCTGGTGGCGGCGGCTCCGATTGACGCCGCGGTGCTCAAGTTCTTTTCCGGGTTTGGACTGCAGATCCTCGAGGTCTACGGCCAATCGGAGGGCAGCGGCCCCACTACTTTCAGCCGCCCCGGCAACGCTCGCTTTGGCAAGGTGGGTCCTCCGTATCCAGAAGCCGAGGTGAAGATAGCCGCCGACGGTGAGATTCTGCTGCGCGGCGGCAACGTCTTTGCCGGGTACTACAAGGATCCTGAGGCCACCGAGAGTGCCCTCGTGGACGGCTGGCTGCACTCGGGGGATCTCGGCGAACTTGGCGACGACGGTTTCCTGTCGGTCACCGGACGCAAAAAGGACATCATCATCACCGCCGGAGGCCACAATGTGGCTCCCAAGGTCCTGGAAGGCGGCATCAAGCAGAATCCCCTGGTGTCGGAGGTTGTGGTCATCGGCGATCGCCGCAAGTACCTGACCGCGCTGATCGCTCTCGATGCTGAGGCCGTTGCCGACTTTGCCGCAGAGCGGGGTATCACCGAGCCTCCTCACGAATGCGCCGAGGTCTTCTCCGAGATCGAGCGCACCGTCGACGAAGTGAACACGCTGGTGGCTCGTTCCGAGCAGATCAAGAAGTTCACCATCCTGCCTCGTGACCTCACCATCGAGCACGGCGAGATCACCGGCACGCTCAAGGTGCGCCGGGATATTGTCGCCCGCCACTTCTCCGCCGAGATCGAATCGATGTACCTCTAGGGAACGTTTTCACTGTGGTGATGGTTGTAACCACCGTGAGACGAATCCTTGCTTTCACCGCCTTTGTCCTGCTCGTTGCCGCGTGCAGCGGCGAGGGCGGCGCCGGCAGCACCGAGGACATTGTGAGCACCACCGAAGGCATCATCAGCGGCAGTACCAGCCCGGGGGCGAGCGCCGCCCCCGAATTCCCCGACGGTCTCGACTGGATCAACGTCGACCGGCCGCTCTCGTTTGCCGAGCTGCGGGGCAAGGTGGTGCTGCTCGATTTCTGGACGTACGGCTGCATCAACTGCATTCACATCATTCCCGACCTGATGCGCCTCGAAGAGGAGTACGCCGACGAGCTGGTGGTCATCGGGGTGCACTCGGCGAAGTTCGACAACGAAGGATCCACCGAGAACATTCGGCAGGTGGTGCTCCGCTACGGCATCGAGCACCCCGTGGTCAACGACAGCGACTTCCAGGTGTGGAACGCCTGGGGGGCGAGGGCGTGGCCCACCATCATGCTGGTCGACCCTGCCGGCAACATCGTCGGCGGGCACAGCGGGGAGGGCGTCTACGACGTGGTCAAGCCGGTCATCGACAGCCTCATCGAGGAGTTCGATCAGCTTGGCCTCATCGATCGGTCACCGCTGGATCTGAATCTTGAGCCCCTTGCCGACTCGGTCCTCTCCTTCCCGGGCAAGGTTCTCGCCGACGCCGCAGGAGGGCGGCTGTTTGTCGCCGACACCAACCACCATCGCATCGTGGTCGCCGACCTGGAGTCGGGAGAGGTGACACAGGTGATAGGCAGCGGAAACCGGGGATTCGGCGACGGCGGGCTTGCCGAAGCCGGGTTCGATCAGCCCCAAGGCATGGCACTCTCTGCCGATGGGACCCTGCTGTATGTCGCCGATCTGGGTAATCACGCGGTGCGGAAGGTCGACCTGGAATCCGGCCTGGTCACCACATTGGCCGGCACCGGCGAGCAGGCGCGGTCGTACCCGCCGTCGGCGGGCACCCTGGAGGACGTGGAGCTGAACTCGCCGTGGGATCTGCTCCTCGACGGCGACACTCTCTACGTTGCCATGGCCGGGTCGCACCAGGTCTGGGCCCTCCAGCTCGATGCGGATCTTGCCCTCCCCGCGGCCGGCAGCGGCTTGGAGGGGGTGGTGAACGGCGACGCCGGAACGGCGCAGCTGGCGCAGCCGTCGGGCCTTGCTCTGCTCGGCGAGCGGCTGTTCTTCGCCGATTCCGAGTCGAGCACCATTCGTTACCTCGATATCGGGGGCGACGTCGGGCTTCTGGCCGGCAGCGGCAATGGTCTCTTTGCCTTTGGTGATGCTGACGGGCTGGGCACCGAAGCCCGCTTCCAGCATCCGCTGGGCGTTGTGGTCGACGGAGGTTATGTCTACGTCGCCGACACCTACAACAACAAGATCAAGCGCATCGACCCAGACAGCGGGGCGACGGAGACCTTCCTCGGCGGCGAGGCCGGATGGCGCGACGGTGCCGACGCCCTCTTCTACGAGCCTGGGGGCCTTGATGCCGCCAACGGCAAGCTCTACGTCGCCGACACCAACAACCACGCGGTGCGGGTGATCGCTCTCGCCACCGGCGAAACCTCCACACTCGTGTTGTACGGAGTGGAGCGGTTTGTTGCCGCGGACGACGACTACAACGGCACCGTGGTGACGGCCGAAACGGTGCAGCTGGCCGCGGGCGAGGCCACGATCCTGGTTGAGATCGAGTTTCCTCCCGGACATAAGGTGAACGATCTGGCTCCCTTCTCCATGCGGTGGCGCTCCGAGGGTGTCGCCGACTTCGGCGCCGGCGCCGAGGTCTCGCTTGTTGCCCCTGAGTTCCCGATTGAGGTGCCGGTCACCCTCGCCCCCGGCGAAGGCACCGTGGTTGGTGACGTCACCATCTACTACTGCACCACCGAGGCCGAGTCGCTCTGCCTCATCGACGAGGTGCGGTTCGAGATCCCCGTCGAAGTGGGTCCCGGAGGGACCGACTCGGTAACCGTGTCCCACTTCGTGCCAGCGTTTCCCTGATCGCTAGCCTGGCTCGACATGAGCCGCCTCGCCACTCGTGCCTATCTCTGGTACCGGGCGCGTCGCACTCCCAGCCACGAGCTGCCTTTCCCCGAGCAGCGCAGGCTGCGGCAGAAGACGTGGCGTCCTCCACCTCTCCGGGGCTCCTCTTTTGAACGTGTCGAGGCTGTTGGTGTTGCCGGAGAATGGGTGGTGGCGCCAAAGCTGGAGGCGACGGGGACCATCCTGTTCTTACATGGAGGCGGCTATCTATACGGGTCGGCGCAGGAACGCCGCAATCTGACTTCTCGGCTGTCACGTGCGGGTGCCTGCCGGGTTCTCGCTCTGGATTACCGCCTGGGTCCGGAGCACCCTTTCCCCGCCGCGGTCGACGATGCGGTTGCCGCCTACCGCTGGCTGCTCAGTGAGGGCGCCGACCCGGCGCGGACGGTGATCGGGGGAGATTCTGCCGGCGGCGGGTTGGCGGTATCGGTGCTCACCTTTCTTCGGGACCTGCGTGTGCCGCTGCCGGCAGGAGCGTTCTTGCTGTCTCCATGGACCGACCTGACCATGAGAGGGGAGTCGGTGACGGAGCGGGCCGAACGCGACGTTGTGCTCGATCTTCCCGGCCTGCGCTTCTGTGCAGATCTGTATCTGGCCGGCGCCGATGTTCGCCACCCGCTGGCTTCGCCGCGGTACGCCGATCTCTCCGGCCTGCCGCCGCTGCTGATACAGGTGGGCTCCGAGGAGATGCTTTTCGACGACGCCCGCGGTCTGGCCGAGAAGGCAGAGCAGGCCGGTGTCGACGTTCAGTTCGAGGAGTGGTCGGGGGCCGGCCACGTGTTCCAGGCGTCGGTGCCTTTCCACACCCAGGCGCGACGCGCTTTGGCACGGGTCGGAGGGTTCATCGAAGGTGTGCTGAGGCGCTGACCGGCGGTCAGACTGTGGCCTCTTCCGCCAGAGACTCCAGGTCGTTGTCGAAGAGCTGGTCACGCGGCGGGGTCAGGCTGGCGATGAGGTAGGCGGGTGGATAAGGGCCGTCGCCGGTGAGCAGCTCGCTGATGAGCGCTCCACGGCCGAGGTCGTGGTTGCAGTGCTCCTCGCAGGACCGGTACGGATCCTGGACGTGTTCCTCTGCCATGGGGGAGGACATCGGTCGGTTGGGGCGGTCCCTTGAATCAGTCCCAGCCGAGTTCGGCGAGCCGCTCGTCGTCGATGCCCAGGTGGTGGGCCACCTCGTGAAGCACCGTCTTGCGGATCTCCCGGCGCAGCTCGTTGCGGGAGAGGCCGAGTTCCAGGTGCGGTCTCATGAAAATGACGATGCGGTCGGGAAGGAACCCGGAGTAATCGACGCCGCGGTCCAGGAGTGAGACCCCCTCGTAGATGCCGAGGATTCCGTCGTTTTGCGGGTCTTGGTCCGCTGTGGGCCAGTCTTCGACCACAACGTGGAGGTTCTCCACGGCGTCGACAACCCACCCCGGGAGGCCCTCCAGGGCCTCGTCGACAACCCTCTCAAACTGTGCTCTGCGCACGCCTGGAGCCTAGGCAGCCCATTGCTACACTCGGGTGCCCTCGGGCGCTTAGCTCAGCGGGAGAGCGCTGCCTTCACACGGCAGAGGTCACTGGTTCGATCCCAGTAGCGCCCACGTCGCCGGCTATGCCGGCGCTCACTCACTCTTCGCCACGCAGAACTCGTTGCCCTCGGGGTCCCCCAGCACGGTCCAGTGGAAGCCTTCGAGCTCGTGGTCGGCGAGGCGGCTGCCCCCAAGCTCCTCGACTCGGGCGATAAAGGCTCCGGGATTGTCGGTGGACAGGTCGAGGTGGAGGCGGTTCTTCACCTGTTTGGCTTCGGGCACCTGCTGGAAGGCCAGGCTGGGCCCGCCTTGCCCCAGACTCTCCAGCCAGATGTACCCGGGGAACCGACTTTTCTCCCCGATCCCGAGAAGCTTGGACCAGAAGGCGGCCAGAGCTTCGATGTCGTTTCCATCAACCATCACCGATGCCACTACGGCGTCCATGGTGCGCTCCTTCCGGATTCCTCACGATTCTGCCACCCGGGGGATCGGGCTTCCGCCGTGCGGCGGCGCTAGGTTCGGTGGTGTTGTCGTTGGAGGGCCCATGAGAGAAGCAGTCGTCGTCTCCACCGCCCGGACTCCCATCGGCCGGGCCTACCGGGGAGCGTTCAACAACCTTGAGGCTCCCACCCTGGCTGCCCATGCCATCCGGCCTGCGGTGGAGCGGGCCCAGCTCGAGCCCGAGGAGGTCGAGGACGTGATCCTGGGCTGCGCCATGAGCGAGGGCACCCAGATGTACAACATCGGGCGCCTGGCCGCTCTGGCTGCAGGGCTGCCGGTGACCACGGCGGGTATGACCATCGATCGGCAGTGCGCCTCCGGCCTCATGGCCATCGCCACCGCGGCCAAGCAGATCATGTACGACGGCATGGACATCGTGGTTGCCGGCGGTGTCGAATCGATCAGCCTGGTGCAGACCATCAACAAGAACCTGTTCCGGGCCATGGACCCCAATCTCCTGGAGGCGCACCCGGACGCCTACCTGCCCATGATCCAGACCGCCGAGATCGTCTCCGAGCGCTATGGGATCTCACGTGAGGTGCAGGACGAGTACGCCCTGCAGAGCCAGCAGCGCATGGCGGCGGCGCAGGAGGCGGGCCGGCTGGACGACGAGATCGTCCCCGTCACCGCCACCAAGGAGGTGAAGGACAAGGCAACCGGCGAGGTGAGCTACGAGGAAGTCACCCTGTCCAAGGACGAGGGCAATCGGCCGGAGACCACGCTGGAGGCGCTGAGCGCCCTGAAGCCGGTCATGGGCAGCTTCATCACCGCGGGCAACGCCAGCCAGCTCTCCGACGCGGCGTCGGCGTGTGTGGTCATGGAGGCCGGCGAGGCGGAGCGCCGCGGCCTGGAGCCGCTCGGCTACTACCGAGGCATCGCCGTAGCCGGCTGCAAGCCCGATGAGATGGGCATCGGCCCGGTGTTTGCCGTGCCCCGGCTGCTGGAGCGCACCGGCGTCGGCTTCGAGGACATCGACATCTGGGAGTTGAACGAGGCCTTCGCGGTGCAGACGGTGTACTGCCGCGATCGGCTCGGCATTGACAACGAGATCCTCAACGTGAACGGTGGTGCCATCTCCATCGGCCATCCCTACGGTATGACCGGCTCCCGCCTGGTGGGGCACGTCCTGCTCGAGGGCCGACGGCGCGGGGCGAAGAAGGTTGTGGCCACCATGTGCATCGGCGGCGGCCAGGGCGCAGCCGGGCTGTTCGAGCTGCCGTAACGGGCCGCTACATCCGGTGCCACCGGGAGGGGTGGGCCGCGGCGCTGGCCACCCACCTGAGTTCGCTCTGGGCCTCGCCGTCGAGTCCGATGGTGTTGGGCTCCACTAGGGGGAGCTCACACCGAACCATCCCGTGGCCTTCCGGCAGCACGCGGGCGTGCAGACGCTCAAAGATGCGCAGCACAGCCTGGTTCTCGGCCAGGGCGTAACCGAAGAGCAGCTTGACCCCGTGGTCCATGGCGGCGACCAGGAGGGCGTGCATGAGCAGGGTGCCGATGCCTCTCCCCTGGTGATCGTCGGCGACCACGATCGCGATCTCGGCATGGCGGCTGTTCTCGGGATCGACTACGTACCTGCTGACCCCGAGGCCGTACTCGTCGCCGTCGGGGTCGAGCACGCCGGCGGCCCAGGCGAAGTGGCTGATGTGATCGATGTCGGTGAGATAGGAGAGCTGCTGTGAGGTGAGGCGCTCCATTGGCGCCAGGAAACGCTGATAGCGGGACTCCTTGGAGAGCCGGGCGAAACCTTCACGCAGCGCATCACGGTCCTCGGGATGCACCGGGCGCAGACCAACCCGGAGCTCGTTGGGCAGCTCAAACCAGACCAGCTCTGCGCTGGGAGGCTCGCCGCGCCCAGGGTGATGAGGCCCGGCAACGAGGTTGGCAACCAGATGGTTCTTGTTCACCTAGCCGTCAAGATTCGCCGGATCGCTCCTCTTCGGCAAGCTGGCGGCGGAGCACTTTGCCCACAAATGTCTTGGGGAGCTCGTCGCGGAACTCGATCTGCTTCGGCACCTTGAACCGGGCCATACGGTCCCGGCAGAAGGCGATGATGTCGTCGACTGAGGCCTCCTCGCCCTCCTCGAGGACCACAAAGGCCTTCACTCTCTGATCGGCCGCCTCCACCGGAACGCCGATGACGCCGGCCTCCCGTACCGCCGGGTGCTCGAAGAGCACGTCCTCCACTTCGCGCGGATAGACGTTGAGGCCGCCACCGGTGAGGATCATGTCCTTTTTGCGATCGACGATCTTGAAGAAGCCGTCGGGCTCCATGACGGCGATGTCGCCGGTGTGGAGCCACACGGTGCCCGATTCATCGGCACGCAGCGCGTTTTCGGACTCCTCAGGCTGGTTCCAGTAACCGCTCATCACCTGGGGACCGGTGATGCACAGGACGCCACTGTTTCCGGTCCTGAGCACCCGGGTCTCCGTCTCCTCGTCGACGATGCGACAGTCGGTGTCGGGCATCGGCATCCCGATGGTGCCCAGTTGATCCTCACCCTCGAGCGGGTTGGCGTGGGTGACCGGGGAGGCCTCGCTGAGGCCGTAGCCCTCGACAAGCCGGCCGCCGGTGAGTTCCTGGAAGCGACGCTGCACCTCGGGGGGAAGGCCGGCGGCGCCGCTGAGGCACTGCTTGATGCAGGAGAGGTCAACCTTTCCCTTCTTCACCTTGGGATGACTGCTGATGGCGGCATAGAGCGCCGGCACGCCGGGGAAGACGGTGGCGCGGTGCTTGCCGATCACATGCAGCAGGCCACCGATATCACGGGGGTCGGCCACGATCACCTGGGTGTAGCCGCGGTCGATGGACTGATTCATGCAGACCGTCATGGCGTAGGAGTGGGTGAGGGGCAGGGCGGTCAGCATGACCTCCTTGCCTTTCTCCAAACCTACCGACCAGGCCCCACACTGACGCGCGTTGGCGACGAGATTGGTGTGGCTGAGCACGGCACCCTTGGGCAGGCCCGTGGTGCCGCCGGTGTACATGAGCACCGCGGTGTCGCTCGGGCCGATGTCGACCGGCTTGGGCTTCTCGGGTGCGCCGGCGAGCAGGTCCTGGAACCAGTGGGTGCCCTCGGCATCGGAGATCTCGACTCGGTGGCCGCCCTTCTTCTCCTTGAGGAGGGTGAAGAGGCGGTTCAGCAGCGGCGGGAAGTACTCCTTGATGTTGGTGACGACGACGTGCTCCAGGTCGGTGCGGCCGCGGGCGTCGGCGACCCGCGGGTACATGAGGCTCATGCACACGGCGATCTTGGAGCCGGCGTCGCGGGCCTGGTGGGCAAACTCGGCTGCGGTGTAGAGAGGATTGCTCGGCACCACCACGCCGCCGGCGCGCCAGATGGCCTCATAGGCCATCACCGTCTGCGGACAGTTGGCCATATACACCGAGACACGATCACCCTTCTCGAGTCCCAGTTCCTGCAGAGCGGCGGCAAGACGATCGACGAGAGCGTCGAGTTCCCGATAGGTGATGCCGCTGCCGAAGAAGAGAATGGCGTCGCGGTCCCCATAAGTGTTCACGGCTTCTCTCAGCAGCTGGTCGAGGGCCAGCTTCGGGTAGTCCATAGAGATGGGCACACCTTCGTCGTAGTGCTTGTGCCACGGTCGCGAATCCATGAGTCTCTCCTTCGCGGTCGGCGGTCCAGAGCCGTCGGCTCCACGTGTGTTGTCGTTTGACACTACCCGAGCGGGACGGGACCCGGACTAGGAACGGCCCGTCTGTTTTTGTACGGCGCGCCAGCGCACCATAAAAGCAAAGAGGGGCAGCAGCAGCGCCAGGGGCCAGACGGAATTCAAGGCGAAGGATGCGGCAACGTAGAGGAGCAGGAAGGCGATGCCCATTTGCCGCGGCGCCTGCCGTCCTATGGCCGGTATCCCGATGATGACGGCAGTCACGGCGACGCATGAGGCGACGATGGCGCCGATGCGAAAAGAGGGCACCAGGTGGACCGGTTGGGCCAGGTGCAGGCCGACACCGACGGCGAACGCGGGTAGGTAGAACCACTGCAGCCGGTCGTTCATCGCTGCCTCCGGGCTGGTCGGCTTCTTGCCGGAGCCCGAAGTCTACGCGTGGGCCGGCAGCCGCCCCGGAGCTGGCCAGTGCCGGCCGGCTAGCCTCGGAAACCAGAGGCCTATCGCCGGGAGGAAACATGCTGCGCAACGGATCAAGCGGTCAAGAGGTCGAGAAGCTGCAAAGGGGGCTGAAGTACATAGGTTTCAAGCCGGGACCCATCGACGGCATCTTTGGGCCCAAGACCGACGCCGCGGTGCGGGCGTTCCAGGAGCACGCCAAGCTCGCGGTAGACGGCATCGTCGGCCCCAAGACCCTGGGGGCGCTCCAGAAGGCGCTCGACGACATGGCCAGAAAGACTCAGAAGCAAGTGACGTCGGCGAGCTCCAGCGGCAGCTACATGCCGCCGGAGCAGTACATGTCCAAGGACGACGACGACAAGCGCAAGTAGCGGCCGGACCGCAGATAGCAGCACGGTGCCTCCCCGAGGGGAGGCACCAGCGCGTTGCCGAGGCCGGCCGCCGCAGGCCCGGGTGCGGCGCCGGTAGGGTTGAGGCGTCGTGCGACTTCGTTTGTTGTTGCCGTCCGACCTTCCCGGCGTCGAGGCGCTGCTGAACGACGTTGCGGCGCAGGAAGGCGGCGAAGCCCTCAGCGAGGAGGCGCGGCTCGATCTTGGCGCCATCGGCTCCGGTGTGGTCATTGAGAGCCGGGGCCGGCTGGCCGGCTGTGCCAGCCTGCGCCATGAGGGCGGCCATCTGGTGATCGAGCTGGCTTGCGCTCCCGGAGCTGCCGACGAGGTGCTGGATCGGCTGCTTGACGGCGTTTTGGAGCAGGCCCAAGGCCATCCGGTGCGGCTCTGGTGTGTTGATGAGAAGACGCTGGCTGCAGGTCTGGCTCGGGGTCTGCAACGTTCGCGAACTCTGCTCGAGCTGGAGTGTGCTCTGCCGATCGAGCGCCGGGCCCGTGTGCCGGCTGGAGTGGAAATCAGGACCTTTTCTGCCGATGACATACCTGCCCTGTTGGACGTCAACAACGCCGCTTTTGGTGGCATTGTCTGGACCGAGGCGGATGTGGCGGCGCGGCTGCGGCGCCCGTGGTTCGACCCGGCCGGCGTGTTCCTTGCCTGGGAGGGCGATCGGGCCATCGGGGTGAGTTGGACCAAGATGCACCCGGGAGGGGTGGGGGAGATCTACCTGCTGGCCGTGCATCCTGAGGCCCAGGGCCGGTCGGTGGGCAGAGAGCTTGCGCTCACTGCTCTCGAATACCTGCATGAGGTCGGTGCTGCGACGGGACTGGCCTACACGAATGCCGGGAACCAGCGGGCGCGTCAGGTGTACTCCTGGCTCGGATTCGAGACGGTGCGGGTGAGGGAATGCCTGGAGGGCTAGCCAAACCTATGCCCGCAGGAGGGGCAGTAGGCGTCGTTCTCGGCCGTCTGAGACTGGCACCAGGGGCAGGGAAGATCGGCTCCATTGCCGCGCGCCAGGATGCGGGCCAGCGGTACGACCTGCTTCATCACTGCTCCTTGAACGTCCGCAACGGGGCAGGCTAGGCCACCGGGGCCCGCCGGTGAGGTATTTCGCGCCGGGACCGGGGTTGTGCATTCCAGTCGCGTCGGCTGATTACGCTACGGCGGGCCGATCACGGAGTCACCCATGGCGATGACATTGACACTGCCCGATGGCTCGACGCTCAGCGTGGACAAGGGCGCCACGGGGCTTGACGCCGCCCGCGCCATCGGCAAGCGTCTCGCCGGCGCCGCCGTCGCCGTCAAAGTGGGCGGGGTTCTGCGCGATCTTGGCACGGTGTTGGACGACGACGCAGACTTCGAAGTGATCACCGGTGCCAGCGACGAGGGGCGCCACATCCTGCGCCATTCGGCAGCGCACGTCATGGCCCAGGCGGTGCTCGACCTCTTCAAGGGGGCGAAGTTCGCCATCGGTCCGCCCATCGAGGACGGCTTCTACTACGACTTTCAGGTGGCGGAGGCCTTCACCCCCGAGGACCTCGAGCAAATCGAGGCGCGTATGACCGAGATCATCGCCGAAGACCAGCCATTTGAACGGGAGGCGGTTTCCAAGCAAAAGGCGCTCGAGCTGTTCGGCGATCAGCCCTTCAAACAGGAGATCATCGCCTTGGTGGACGAATCCGAACTCGGCGCTGGCCAAGAGGTGACCGTCTACCGCAACCGTGAATTCATCGACCTGTGCCGGGGGCCACACCTGCCGTCGACGGGCCGATTGCCGGCGGTGAAGCTGCTGCGCAGCGCTGGGGCTTATTGGCGGGGCGATGAGACCCGCCCCCAGCTGCAGCGCATCTACGGCACCGCCTGGGAGAGCCGTGAGGCGCTCGATGCCTATCTCAATCGCCTCGAGGAAGCACGGCGCCGCGATCACCGGAAGCTGGGAGTCGAGCTCGATCTGTTCTCATTCCCTCACGAGCTGGGGAGCGGGTTGGCGGTGTGGCACCCCAAGGGAGCCCTCGTGCGCAGCATCATGGAGGATTACAGCCGCCGCACCCACCTGAGCCACGGATACAAGATCGTGGCCTCACCGCATATCGCCAAGGCGGAGCTCTGGCGAAAATCCGGCCACCTCGATTTCTACGCCGAGACCATGTACCCGACCCTCCAGGTCGACGAAGGCGACGAGTACGTGCTCAAGCCGATGAACTGCCCTTTCCACATCATCATCTTCGGCACCAGGTCCCGCTCCTATCGGGAGCTGCCGCTGCGTTTGTTCGAGCTGGGGACGGTCTACCGCTACGAACGATCCGGTGTGGTACACGGCCTGCTGCGGGCACGGGGCTTCACTCAGGACGACAGCCACATCTTCTGCATGGAGAGCCAGCTTGAGGAAGAGCTGCAGGGGCTGGTCGATTTCTCGCTCATGGTGCTGCGCGACTTCGGGTTCGACGAGTTCGAGGCCGATCTCTCCACCCGGCCCGAGAAGTACGTTGGGAAGCCTGAGGCATGGGATCGGGCCACCGAGGCGCTGCGCCGGGTGCTGGAGGGCAGCGGTCTTCCATTTAGGGTGGCCGAGGGCGAAGGCGCCTTCTACGGGCCGAAAATCGATCTGCACGTGCGGGATGCCATCGGGCGGCGCTGGCAGTTGACCACACTCCAGGTGGATTTTGCCCAGCCCGACAACTTCGACATCACCTACGCCACTGCTGACAACACTCGTGAACGTCCGGTGATGATCCACCGCGCCCTGTTCGGCGCAGTGGAGCGCTTTTTTGGCGTTTTGCTGGAACACTGTGCCGGGGCTTTGCCGGGCTGGCTTTCGCCGGTGCAGGCCACCATCGTTCCCGTGGCCGACCGGCACCACGAGTACGCCGAGAAGGTTGCCGGGGCACTGGGTGACAAGGGGCTTCGGATCGAGGTGGATGCCGCCGATGACACCGTCGGCGAAAAGATCCGCAAGGCCATCACCGACAAACACCCGGCGGTCATCGTCGTCGGCGACAGTGATGTCGAATCCGGCACGGTGGGGCTGCGACTGCGCGGCGCCGAGGAGGAACGTGGTGTTGCGCTCGACGAGGCGGCTCGCCGGCTCGTCGAGTATTGCCGGCCACCCCGCTGATACTTGAGCAGTGGCGCCAGCCGGGTAGCCTTGCCGATCGCGCTCCAAGCCGTACCGGATCTGCAGAGGGACCTGTGAAACATTTCATCTACCTGCTCTCCTCGATGGTGCGGCGCGCTCCGCTTGCCGTGCTCATCGGGTCACTTGTTCTCACCGCCGTCTTCGTCTTCTTCATCCCGCAGCAGGAGCGGGCCACCGGCAGCCAGGGCTTTTCTCCCGATTCGGCGGAGTTTGCCGCCTACCAGAAGGTGACCGAGGTATTCGAATCGACGTCCGAGGAATCGGTTCAGGTGTTGGTTTCGGCGGAGTCCGGGGATCTCATCAGCGCTGAGGGGATCCGGGTGTACCTGGAGACGATCTATGCCATCGACAGCAGCCGAGCCGCCGAGATGTACGGCGATCGGCCCGGCGGAGACGTCATCGGGTTCCTTGACCCGACGATCATCTGGCTGGCCGAGAACGGCATTGCGCCGCTGTCGGCCACCGATGAACAGGTGAAGCAGGGGTTCGTCGAATCCATGGCTGAGCTGCCGTCCTCATCTGCTCTGGAGTTCCTCGTCTCCAGCCGCTCCGACTTGTCCGAGCCGCGGGTGCCCACCGGGCTCATCGTCGTCTACCTCAACACGAACGTGCTGGACGAGGCCGACGGAGACGTCTTCGATCAGCTCTCCGATGTCGAGTTGGACCTGGCCGACGCGGTGCGGGCCGTCTCCAACGGTGATGTCTCGGTGGAGCCGTTCTCGTTCACGCTGCTCTTCTCCGACACCGAGGCGTTCCAGAGCGAGATCGGGCGTCTCTTCGCCACCGCCTTCCTCGTCATCCTCGCCATCCTGGGCTACGTCTTCTGGATCCACCCCAAGGGACGGCTGTCGCGATGGGCAGCGCTGCGGCGGGCCTCGGCTGACGTGGCCATGGCACTTGGGGTCATCGTGCTCTCGATCATCTGGATGAACGGCATCGGGGTGCTGCTGGGCCCGGGCTACCTGGGATTTATCGGGCCCTCCAACGAGATGCTCCAGATGATCCCCATCCTGTTGATTGGCCTTGGGGTGGACTATGCCATCCACCTGACTGCGCGCTATCGGGAGGAGATCGGCGCCGGGAGCGACGTCGTCAACTCGGCGACAAAGGCGACCCGTACCGTCGGCGTCGCTCTGGTGCTGGCCACGGTGACGACCGCGGTGGGCTTCCTGACCAACCTGGTCAGTCCCATCGGGGCCATTGCCGACTTTGGCGTGCTGGCCACAGTGGGCATCGGCTCGGCGTTTTTGCTCATGCTCACCTTTGTCCCGGCGATACGCATCCTTCTCGACCGCCGCGCCGAACGGGCCGGCCGGCTTCCCGTCGAGGCCATGGGCCATTCCAGCGAGCGGGCGCTTCCCCGGCTCATGGGGGCGGCGTCCGTGTTTGCCGAGCGGGTGCCTGCCCTCATGCTGTCCATTGCCTTGGTTGCCGGCGGCCTGGGGGCCTGGGGTTTCACCCGGCTCGACACCACGTTCTCCTTCACCGATTTTGTGCCCAAGGGCTCGCCGCTGCTGTCGACCTTTGAGGATCTCACCGACGAGTTTGGCGGAGGTTTCGGCGAGGTCACCAGGGTGCTCATCGACGGCGATGTGGCCACCGTCGCCGCATACAACGCTCTCTGGATGGCAACCAACGACATCAACAACACCCCGGATGTGGTCATCCTGGGCGAGCGGGCTTTGGCCGATTCGCCCCTCAAGGTGATCTATGACCTCGTTATTCCTCCCGAGGCCGGAGGAGATCCCGCCTTATACGACGCCGCTTTTGCCGAGCAGGCGGCCGGCCTCGGTCTGGAGGCCGATCTCACCGTGGCCCCGGGAACCAATGTGGCCGCCCTCTATGCCGCCGCCGAGGAGGCAGCTCCGGACGCCATGAACCGGGTGCTCGTCTCCGAGGAAGGCGCATATCGGTACATCGCCGTGAGCATTGGCACCGAGGCCGGCGAACAGCGCGCTATGGAGCTGCGCGACAATCTGGCCGCGGACTTCGCCTCTTTCGATTCGATCGCCGGCGTCAGCGCGGTGGCGACGAGCGACTACATCGTCACCAGGGGGGTGGTGGAGGCGCTGCGGGCCTCCCAGGCCCTATCCATCGTCTTGACCATCGCCGCGGCGATGGCGCTGCTGATGGTGACGTTCTTTGTTGAATCGCGACGGCCCTTCCTCGGGGTCATCACGATCCTTCCTGTGGGCCTGGTAGTGCTTTGGGTGTTCGGGATGATGACGGTCTCGGGTATCTCGTTCAACCCGGTGACTGGGATGATTGCCTCCATCGCCATCGGCATCGGAGTGCCCTACTCGATCCACATCACCCACCGCTACCAGGAGGACCGGATCCGCTGCGACAGCCCCGAGGAAGCTATTCGCCACACGATGACCCATACGGGGGGAGCTTTGGCCGGATCGGGGTTCACCACCGTGGCCGGGTTCGGCATCCTCGTCACCTCGTCGTTGGGTCCCTTCCAGCAGTTCGGGCAGGTGGTGACCTACGCCATCGGCTTTGCTCTGGTGGCCGCCGTGCTGGTTCTGCCCAGCATGCTCGTACTGTGGGATCGATGGCACCGGCGCCGCGGCGAGGAGGCCGTCGATGCCCGAGCCGTGGAGGAGTCGCTGGCCGTCGACTGACGACGGACCGGGTTCAGAGCACGTACTGCTCGCCGGCGTCGTCTTCGACCTCAAAGGCGACGGCGAAGCTGGAGCGGTGGGGCCAGCGTTCCAGAAGCGCACTTGCTTTGGTGTTGCATCCGGCCAGGAAGGCGGCCCAGGGCTCGCCCCGGTAGGCGTCACCGATGTCCGAGGAGCAGCCGGCGACCGGATCGACCATGGCGGAGTGTACGGCGACACCTTCCAGCGAGATCACGGCCAGGCCGAGATCACCGCAACGGCGGACTATCTGCGCCGCCACGTCCGTGGGGTAGAAGCCCTCGTCCTCCGGTCCCCGGCGTAGGGCCAATGGGTCGAATTCGGCGGCGAGGGCATCGATGCCGCTCGATCCGCCTTCCTGGGCCGGGGCCTCGAGGTTCTCGTAGCCGCCGCTCAGGATGGCCGCGGCCACATCGAGGGCACGCTGCAGTTCGGTGAGGTCGAAGGCACACGGCTCGGGGCTGGGGAGAAACTCGACGTGGAGGCGATCGTCGCGGGTGTAGGCCATGCCCACGTAGCGGCCGTCGGCAAGGAGGTCGACAACCGGGTCCGGCCAGTCGGGGTCGTCGCGTTCGGAAACGTAGATCCGATCCATAGCGCCGATGATACGGCGGGCCTCTAGCGCTCGTGTGCCGCCGGGTAGTCGCGTCGCCTGGGACCCGAGTAGATCTGGCGCGGGCGCCAGAGGCGGGTAGTCGGGTCGATGAGCTGTTCCCTCCACTGCGCCATCCAGCCGGGCATACGTCCCAGGGCAAACAGCACGGTGAACATCCTGGGCGGGAAGCCGAGAGCACGGAACATGATGCCCGAGTAGAAGTCGACGTTCGGATACAGGTTGCGTTCTATGAAGTAATCCTCGGTCAGAGCTGTTTCCTCGAGCGCCAGAGCTATCTCGAGGAGCGGGTCCTCCTGGCCGAGGCGATCGATGACGTCGTGGGCGAACTCCTTGAGGATGCGTGCCCGCGGATCGTGGGTTTTGTACAACCGGTGGCCGAAACCCCAGAGTCGGAACGGATCCTTGGGATCCTGGGCCCGCTTGATGTATTTCATGTAGTCGCCGCCGCTTTGGAGTATCTCTTCGAGCATCTCGACAACGTGCTGGTTGGCTCCTCCGTGGAGCGGGCCCCAGAGGGCGTTGATCCCGGCGGAGATCGAGGCGAACAGGTTGGCCCGGCCGCTGCCGACCAGCCGCACCGTTGAGGTGGAGCAGTTCTGACCGTGATCGGCGTGCAGGACAAGAAGCACGTCGAGGGCCTTGGCCACCACCGGATCGATCTCGTAGTCCCCGGTGGGAGTGGCGAACATCATGTGCAGGAACCGAGCGGCGTAGTCGAGCGAGTTCTTCGGATAAACGTAAGGCTGGCCCATTGACCTCTTGAAGGCGAAGGCAGCGATGGTGGGCACCTTTGCCATCAGGTAGATGGCTGAGAGCTCAACCACCTCGGGGTCTTCGACCTTGTGCAGCTCGGGGTAGAAGGTCGACATGGCCAGCATCGCCGATGACAGCACTCCCATGGGGTGAGCGTTCCGGGGAAGTGCCTCGAGCAGACGCTTCATGTCCTCGTCGATCAGTGTGTGGTTGGTGATGCGTTCCCGGAACTCCTCGAGTCCGGCGAGGCTGGGCAGCTCGCCGTGGAACAGCAGGTAAGCGACTTCAGAGAAACTGGATCGCTCGGCAAGCTGACTGATCGGGTAGCCGCGATAGCGAAGCTCTCCGACGGTGTCGTCGATGTAGCTGACCCCGCTTCGGCACGCTGCGGTGTTGGCGAACCCCAAGTCGAGCGCGACCAGACCGGTTCGACCTCGCAAGGCGCTCAGATCGACGCCACGGTTTCCTTCGCTGCCGACGACCACATCGAACTTGTGTTCCGTGTCCCCGTCCCTGATAGTCACCTTTTCGGCTGCCATGTCGACCCCCTAGTCGTCCTTCTCGGCTGCGGCGGCGGCTATGACACGCTGCGCCTCCTGGGGAGGCACTTCTTCGTAGTGGCTCATCTCCATCTCGTAGAATCCGCGCCCGCTGGTGATGGAACGCAGGTCGATGCTGTAGCGCTGTATTTCGGCGAGAGGGACTTCGGCGGTGATGACTCGGAGGGCACCCTCGGAGTCCATGCCGAGAACCCGTCCTCGTTTGGAGTTCAGATCGCCGATCACATCACCGGTCTGGTCCTCCGGCACCCGTACGGTGATCTTCATGATTGGCTCCAGCAGCGCCGCCCCGAGTTTGGGCGCGGCAGTTCTGACGGCCTGGATACCGGCCATACGAAAAGAGAGCTCATCGGAATCGACGGAGTGGTGTTTGCCGTCGTAGACGGTGGCTTTGATGTCGACCACCGGGTACCCGGCGAGGATGCCACGCTGCAGCGCCTCACGGATCCCCTTGTCTACGGCGGGGATGTATTGCCGGGGGATGTTTCCCCCCTTGACCGCGTCGGCAAACTCGTAGCCGCTGCCGCTGGGCATCGGCTCGAACTTGACCAAGGCCACCCCGAACTGGCCCCGGCCTCCCGACTGCTTCTTGTGTTTGCCCTCGACGTCGGCGCGGCCCTTGATCGTCTCCCGGTAGGGGATCTTGGGCAGGGCGGTCTCCACCTCGACCCCGAAACGTGCCGCCAGGCGGGCGATTGCCACCTCTAGGTGGGCGTCGCCGAGGCCCGAGACGACGGTCTGGTTGGTGTCGGCGCGCCGTTCAACGGTGAGCGTCGGGTCATCTTCCACCAGCCGCTGCAACGCGGTAGAGAGCTTCTCTTCGTCCTGCTGCGATTTGGGGAAGACGGCGAACGACATGGTCGGTCGAGGCATTGACACCGGCTCGATAACCGCGCTGGATCGGGTGGAACGCAGAGTGTCGCCGGCCAGCGTCGATTCCAGCTTCGCCACCGCGGCGATGCCACCACGGGGGACCTCGGCGACGTCCTCATGCTCCTTGCCGCGCATGGCAAACAGGTTGTGCATGCGTCCTGTGGCATGGCGGGCCGGGTTGTGCAGCTCGGCGTCGAGCTTCACACTCCCGCGAAACACGCGGAACAGTGAGATGCGGCCCACGTAGGGATCCGACTGGGTTTTGAACACGTAGACAACGGTGTCGTTGTCGGCGATCTCGCCGGCGGTCAGTGGCGGATCGGGCCGTTCCTCGGGCCGGGGGCCGTATTCGGTGATGAACTCGGCCAGTCGGTCGATGCCGACGAGTTTGGTGGCCGATCCACACAGCACCGGGAAGGCGCTGCCGGCGATCAGACCGCCGTGGATGGCGGCGACAAGCCGGTCGCCGCTGGGCTCGACTCCGTCCAGGTACTGCTCGAGCAGATCGTCGTCGGTCTCGACGGCGGCCTCGATGAGTGCAGTGCGCAGATCGTTGACCTCGCCGGCTACGGACTCCGGCATTCCTCCTTGGGTCCCGGCAGGCCTGCCGTCGTAGGTGTAGGCGATGTTGGCTACCAGGTTGGCCACGCCCGAGAGATCCTGCTCGGCACCGATGGGCACTTGCAGTGGGGCCACCGCCGTCCCGAAGTGGTCTTTGATCTGAGCGAGGGCGCGAGCATAGGAGGCACGTTCTCGATCAAGCTTGTTGACGAAGAAGGCACGGGCGATGCCCTCTTCTTCGGCCATGCGCCACACTGCCTCGGTCTGCACCTCGACACCGTCGACCGCGGACACGACAAAAAGGGCGAGGTCGGCGGCGCGTAATGCGGCGCGCACCTCTCCAAGGAAATCGGAGTAGCCGGGAGTGTCGATGACGTTGATCCGGTGGCCCCTCCAATCGAAGGGCGCCATGGCCAGGCTCACCGAGTTGCCGCGGGAGATCTCCTCCGGCTCGAAATCAGTTGTGGTGTTGCCATCCTCTATGCGACCCATGCGTGTGGTGACACCGGCCGCATGCAACAGTGCCTCGGCCACGGCCGTCTTGCCGCTGCCGCTGTGTCCGACGAGAACGACATTCCGAATACCATTCGAGCCCAAAGGGGGAACCTCCTCGCGGGGGGTGCGGAGTCTAGTTCTCGCCGGCAGCCGTGCTCTCGTGTGGTACCTTCGATGCTGCCGTGCTGGATATCAGGGCGCGCAAGAAGGTCTCCCGTGCTTTCCACCCGATTGCACGCGCAGTAACGCGTCTGGGCCTTGGTCCCACCGCGGTGACAATGCTGGGGGTGCTGGTTTCCTTCGTCGGATCGCTGCTGATCGCTTTCGGCTATCTCACAGCAGGAGGAGCCGTGCTTGGGCTCGGCGCCAGCCTCGATGTTGTCGATGGGGTGATCGCCCGCCTCACCGGGACCGAGACGGTCAGGGGGGCCATTCTCGATTCGTTTACCGACCGTGTCAGCGAAGTGGCAATGTGGACCGGATTGGCCTTCTACCTGGCGGACAACAACAGGTCGATGCTCGTGGTGGCATCGCTGGTGGCCGTCAGCGGATCGCTTCTCATTCCCTACCTTCGAGCTAAGGCGGAGGGAGAGGGAATGGAGGGCAAGGGGGGCCTGATGGGACGAGCGGAACGCCTCCTCGTCTTCTGCTGGGGTGTCAGCATCGCCGGGCTCGATGTGGTGCCCTGTCTTCTTGAAATCACCGTGTGGTCGCTGGCTGTCCTTACTTGGTTCACCGTTCTACAGCGGCTGCGCCTGACCTGGTTGCAGATGGACGCGTGAAGGGCGCCTTCGGCTACTACCTCTTCCGGGTTCTCTTTGCCCTTTTTGGGTTGTTTCCGGAGTGGCTGATGCGCGCCCTCGGCTACGGGTCTGGATACGCCGCCTCTTTTCTGGCCCGAGATCGATTCAAGATGGCCCTGCGCCACCAGCGCCGGGTGCTGGGCCCGGACGCCGATCATCGCAAGGCCGCCCGGCGGGTGTTTGCCTACTACGGCAGGTACATGGCGGAGGCTTTCTGGGTGCGTCCCCGCCGGCGCCGTTTCCTGCTCAACCGCGATGTAATCGAGAACGTCGGGGTTCTCACCGACGCCGTGGCCGCGGATCCGGGGATCATCCTTGCTGTGGGGCACATGGGGAATTGGGAGGCGGCCGGGCTGAGCGCCGCCGCCGCGGGAGCGCGGGTGCTGGCGGTGGCTGAGGCTTTGCCCAACGAGCGCATCGTCCAGTGGTGGATCGACATGCGCAACATGATGGAAATCGATGTGGTCATTGCCCGCAAGGGCGCACGAGTCACCCGCGATCTCATGCGACGGCTGGATGAGGGGGGCACCGTGGCCCTTCTCTGTGACCGTGACCTCAAGGGCACCGGGGTCCCGGTGGCGTTCTTCGGCGAGGAGACGACTATGCCGGCGGGGCCGATCGCACTAGCCATCCGCTCCGGCGCAGTAGTGCTTCCCGTCGGCACCTACTTCAAGAAGGGTGCCGGACACCATTTTGTCATCTACCCGCCCCTTGAGATTCCCGACGGCGAGGATCTCGACGGGCGGGTGCGCGCGGGCACACAGCGCCTGGCCGAGGCCTTTGAGGACATCATCCGCGCCGCTCCGCAGCAATGGCATCTCGTTGTCCCCAATTGGCCGAGCGATAGGGAGGCCCGGTGAAGATCGCGGTGGTATCGCCGTACGACCTGGGCGCTCCGGGAGGGGTGCAGGACCAGGTCGTGTCGCTCGTCTCCTGGCTGCGCGACGACGGTCATGAGGCCTGGGCAGTGGCGCCGGGAAGCGGAGGGCCCACCGGTACCCGGCACGTTGGCGGTGTGCTCAACGTGCCGGTCAACCGATCGCAGGCGCCGATCACCTTGAACCCGGCGGCGGCGCGCCGGGTGGCCGCGGCGGTGGCGGGCGCCGATGTTGTGCACGTGCACGAGCCCTTTGTGCCCTTGGTGGGGCTGGGGGCGTTGTGGGTCGATGGTCCACCTCGGGTGGGCACCTTCCATGCCGATCCGGGGGCGGCGGTGCGCCAGCTCTATCGGTTCGGGACGGTCTTGCTGAAACGTCTGGCCCGGCGTCTGGCCGTCGCCACCGCGGTGAGCCCGGTGGCCCAGGAGGCGGTGGCTCTGTTCGTCGATGCCCGTATCGTGCCCAATGGTCTTGATCTCGCCGCCTTTCGCATCGATGCGGAGAAGGTTCCGGGGCGTGTTGTTTTTGTGGGACGCGATGAACGCCGCAAAGGGCTCGATGTGCTGCTGCAGGCCTGGCCGATCGTGCGCGCTTCGGTACCTCACGCCGAGCTGCGGGTCATCTCCACCGGGCGTTCCTCGGGGCCGGCCGGGGTCACCTTTCTGGGCCGGGTCACCGGAGAGGCGAAACACGCTGAGTTGGCTGCGGCATCGGTGTTGTGTGCCCCCAATCTGGGGGGCGAGAGTTTTGGTCTTGTCGTCGCTGAGGGTATGGCAGCCGGTTGCGCCGTAGTAGCCAGTGATCTTCCCGCCTTCAAGGCTGTTGCCGGAGACGCGGCCGTGTTTGTCCGAGCTGGGAACTCCAATGCGCTGGCGGCGGCGGTGGCGGAGATGGCCGGAGACGCGGCGGCGGCGGCTGCCGCCGGGAAAACGGCGCGTCAGGCCGTGGGGCGTTTCGATCGCTCCGCCGTTCTCGACGGCTACATCGGCGCCTACGAAGACGCGCTCCGCGCCAGATAGGTCCCCGATTGCTGGATCCGATGCAGCGGTACAATCGGCCGGTCACCAAGGAGTGAAGGTGGAACAAGGCACCAATCGGGTTAAACGAGGCCTTGCCGAGATGCTCAAGAGCGGGGTGATCATGGACGTCACCTCGGCCGAGCAGGCAAAGATCGCCGAGACAGCGGGCGCGGTGGCCGTCATGGCGCTCGAGCGGGTGCCGGCCGACATCCGGCGCCAGGGTGGGGTGGCCCGCATGGCCGACCCGACAAAGGTCGAGGAGATCAAGGCCACAGTCACCATTCCGGTCATGGCCAAGGCCCGCATCGGGCACTTTGTCGAGGCGCAGATCCTCCAGTCGCTTGGGGTCGACTACGTCGACGAGAGTGAGGTGCTCACCCCCGCCGACGAGGAGCACCACATCGACAAGTGGCAGTTCACCGTGCCGTTCGTGTGCGGGGCACGCAATCTGGGCGAGGCCCTGCGACGCATCGGCGAGGGCGCGGCGATGATCCGAACCAAGGGGGAGGCCGGCACCGGAAACGTGGTCGAGGCAGTGCGGCACATGCGGTCGATCACCAACGAAATGAAACGCCTGCAACAACTGGGTGAGGAGCAGCTGATGACGGCCGCCCGCGATCTGGGCGCTCCCTATGAGCTGGTTCGTGAGGTGGCGGAGACGGGTGCGCTGCCGGTGGTCAACTTTGCCGCAGGAGGCATCGCTACCCCGGCCGACGCGGCACTCATGATGCAGCTCGGCTGCGACGGCATTTTTGTCGGTTCGGGTGTCTTCAAATCGGATGATCCTCCCAGCCGGGCGCGCGCCATCGTCGAGGCCACCATCTACTTTGAAGATCCCTCGATTCTGGCCAAGGTATCGAAGGGCCTGGGCGAGGCGATGCCCGGCCTTGAGATAGGCAAGCTCGAGCCCGGGGAGATGCTGCAGACGCGGGGCTGGTGAAGATGCGCGTCGGCGTGCTGGCGCTGCAGGGGGATTTTCGTGAGCACGCCCTCGCCGTGGAGCGCCTGGGTGCCGAGGCGGTGCTGGTGCGGCGGCCGGCAGACCTTGATGGAATCGAAGCCCTCATCATCCCCGGTGGTGAGTCGACCACCATCGGCAAGCTGGCCGACCGCTACGGCCTTATCGAACCGCTGCAGCGGCTCATCGCCGCCGGCCTGCCCACTCTGGGCACCTGCGCCGGCATGATCTTCCTGGCTGCCGGTACCACCGCGGAGAACGGCCAGCCCCAGCTGGGGGTGCTGGATGTGATCGTGGAGCGGAACGCATTCGGCCGTCAGGTCGATTCGTTCGAGACCGACCTGGATGTGGACGGCCTCGATGAGCCGATGAGGGCCGTGTTCATCCGTGCTCCCTGGGTCGCCGAGGCCGGCGCAGATGTGGAGGTGCTGGCGTCGGCGAACGGCCATCCCGTGCTGGTGCGGCAGGGCAATGTGGTTGCCAGCTCGTTCCATCCAGAGCTGACCGGTGACGGGCGGCTGCATAAACTGGTGCTCGGGATGGAGGGCTGATGTCCGGACACTCGAAGTGGTCCACGATCAAGCACAAGAAGGGCGCCAAGGACGCCAAACGAGGCCAGCTTTTCGGCAAGCTGGCTCGAGCCATCGAGATAGCAGCCCGCGAGGGAGGGAGCGACCCATCCGCCAATGTCGCTCTTGCCCAGGCCGTTGAAAAGGCAAAGAGCGCTTCGTTGCCCAACGACAACATCGAGAGGGCCATCAAACGGGGTTCCGGAGAGGTCGAAGGAGCCCACTACGAGGAGATCTGGTACGAGGGGTACGCCCCCGGTGGCGTCGCCCTGTACGTGCAAGTGCTCACCGATAATCGCAATCGTGCCGCCTCGGCGGTCCGCTCTGCCTTAACCCGAGGCCACGGCAATCTGGGCGAGCCGGGCTCGGTGGCCTACCTCTTCGAGCAGAAGGGGTATCTGCTGGTAGGCGGTGGGGAGGACGAGGTCATGTTGGCGGCGCTCGACGCCGGTGCCGAGGACGTGCGCCGCTCAGGCGATCAGTGGGAGGTCATCAGCGCGCCGGCCGATCTCAAGGCGGTGCGCGAGGCGATGGAAGCGGCCGAACTGGAGGTAGAGACGGCCGAGGTCACCCAGCTGCCGTCGGCGGGAGTGCCTGTGCAGGAGTCCATCGCTCGGCAGGTGCTTCATCTTGTCGACGCCCTCGAAGATCTCGACGATGTGCAGGCGGTGTACGCCAATTTCGACATCAGCGACGAAGTGTTGGCGGCGCTGGCCGGGTGAGCCGCCGGCGGCGGGATTCGGAAATCAGGATTCGGAGCGCGCCGCACCAACTCTGGGTTCTGGACTGTGGCGGCCTCTGCCTTCCTCGCAAGCCACCGGGCAACGCCCTAATCTATCGAACACATGTTTGTTCTTGGTGTCGACCCGGGCCTCGCCGTGACCGGGTACGGGGTGTTGGCTGCAGGCGCTGCCCCTCAGCCCGTCGCCGCGGGGGCCATTCGCACCGACGCCGACGCCCCGGTTGCCGAGCGCCTGTCTGAGCTGTTTTCCGACGTGGAGGCGCTGATCGCCGAGCACGAGCCCGTTGAGATCGCCATCGAGCAGGTGTTCGTCAATCGAAACCTGAAGACGGCCACGTCGGTGGGCCGCGCCTCGGGCGTGGTGCTCCTGGCCGCGGCTCGGGCCGGGATTCCCGTCTTCGAGTACACGCCGTCGGAGGTGAAGCTGGCCGTTGCCGGGGCCGGAGACGCTCCCAAGGTGCAGGTGCAGGCCATGGTGGCGCGCCTGCTGGGTCTCGACGGCGCTCCTCGTCCCGCCGACGCCGCCGACGCCCTAGCCGTTGCGTTGTGCCACCTGCAGAGTGCCTCCCTGCGGCGGGCCATCGAGAGGGCGGCGACGTGATCGGACGGCTCCGCGGCGTGCTGGCGGGCAAGGGCCTCGACGCCGCCGTTATCGATGTGGGCGGTGTCGGGTACGAAGTGGCGCTGTCGCCGCGCAGCCTTGGTGAACTTCCCGGCATCGGGGAGGAGGCCGTGCTACACACCCACCTGCACGTGCGCGAGGACCAGATGGCCCTGTTTGGGTTCTGCTCCGAGGATGAGCGTGATCTGTTTCGTGTACTGCTGGGCGCCAGCGGTGTTGGGCCCAAGCTGGCTCTCGCCATGCTCGGGTCGCTGCGGCCGGCCGAGGTGCGCCGCGCCGTAGTCACCGAAGATGTTGATGCTCTGACCACGGTTCCCGGTATCGGCAGAAGGAGCGCACAGAAGCTGGTGCTCGAGCTGCGGGCGCGTCTCGAGCTGCCCGAAGCCGAGATGCTGGGAAGCGGGTCGGTGCTGGCCGAGGTGAGAGAGGCACTGGAGGGCCTCGGTTACCAGGCGGCGGAGATCCGCGCCGCCCTCAGTGAGCTTCCCGCCGACGGTGAGGTGGAGGATCTGCTCCGTGGAGCCCTGCAGCGGCTGGGGCGGCGATGAGGGAGGAAGGCCTGCTTTCGGGCCGGCTCGGCCCTGAGGAGGCGGCTTTCGAGGCCGGGCTCCGGCCCAGGACCATGGATGAGTTTGTCGGACAGATCGATCTCAAAGAGCGTTTGCTCATCATGGTGGAGGCGGCGGCGACTCGCGAAGAGTCCATCGATCACCTGCTCTTCTCCAGTCCGCCCGGGCTGGGCAAGACCACTTTGGCCGCCATCGTGGCCAACGAGATGGGCGCTCAGTTTCGGGCCACATCGGGACCGGCGCTCGAACGAGCCGGCGACGTGGCCTCGATCCTCTCCAATCTGGAGCGGGGCGATGTCATGTTCATCGATGAGATCCACCGCCTGCCCCGGGCGGTGGAAGAGGTGCTCTACACGGCGATGGAGGACTTCCAGCTCGATATCGTTGTAGGCAAGGGGCCGGCCGCCCGCTCTATTCGCCTTGAGCTGCCGGCCTTCACCCTCATCGGGGCCACCACCCGGGTGGGCCGCGTGTCGGCGCCATTGCGCGATCGTTTCGGCTACGTAGCCCGTATCGACTACTACGAGCCTGGAGACCTTCGTGCCATCGTGAATCGATCGGCGCGTATCCTCGAAGTGAAGATCACCGGCGACGGCGCCGAGGAGATCGCCCGGCGCAGCCGGGGCACGCCACGGATCGCCAATCGCCTGCTGCGCCGGGTGCGCGACTACGCCGAGGTACGGGCCGGCGGAGTGGCCGACGTGGAGACGGCCCAGAAGGCTCTCGAGGTCTACGAGGTGGACCGGGCCGGGCTCGACCGCCTCGACCGCGCCATTCTGGAGGCGATCGTGGGCAAGTTCGGGGGAGGACCGGTAGGGCTGTCGACGCTGGCCATCGCCGTTGCCGAGGAGCCGGAGACGGTGGAGGACGCCTACGAGCCCTACCTGCTGCAGCAGGGGCTCATCCAGCGCACCCCGCGGGGCCGCGTCGCCACGGCGTTGGGCTACCGGCATCTGGGTGTGGAGCCGTCAAGCGCGGGACAAGATCCGTTGCTCTAGGTTCTGCCGATGGTATGTCCTCGTCTTTGTCTTGGGCCACTCATTCCCAACCACCTTGACGTCGGAGGCAAGTGGATGATGTGTTCCGAGATCAAACATCTGGGATTGACCGATGCCGGGTGAACGCGCGCGGCCACGCCTACCTGACGCTCTGGTGCGGCGAGTGCACAGAGCCGAACTCGACCAACTCAGAAGCGCGTTGCGGATGGCCGGACTGAGGATGCTCAATGACGGTCGTTGGCGCGTCGTCGTAGATGATGGGTACGAAGCCGGGAGCCTGATCCAGATCGATTCGTTGCAGAACAAGGCCGGCGATTACCTGCCCGACGCCGTTGCCAGCTTGACAACTGGCGAGGGTCTGGTCTCGCTGCAGACTGCACGTCAGATACTGGAAGCATCATCCAGCAGACCCCAAGTGACGCCACCCGCGACTCCGTTGCAGGAGATCCAGGAAGCTCTGTTGATGGAGCTTGATCCGATGCGGGGACTGGCGCTGATCAGCGAGCGTTATGAGGGCGAGCTGCGTCTCTTCAGGATAAGGGCAACAGAGATGCTCTACGCAAGAGATGCCTTTTGGCGTAGTGCGACTGAGAGCGTCGAAGCTGGAACCTCATGGGGCGACCTTCTGCGGCGGCAGGAACTGCCGCCGACTGACATCGCGATAGGCCATATACACCCATCTCGATATGTGTGCGGCCCTTTGGTGGCGCGGCATCAGCCGCTTGCTGCTGTATTCACGACCGCGCGGTTCGCGGCTATTGCGGCCGTTCCCAATGAAGGAGGCTTCCTTCGACAGGGGCAGTGGGGTGTGTGGCCGAGCGGCGGCGCGCCATCGCTGGCCCGAGATGCGACTTCTGTGTACCGCACCCGCTACCGCACAGTCCCGAGCCGCCTGGCATCAGGTCTATTAGCGAGCCTTGCGAAAGGAGCGGACCACCTCATGAGTCGACTGTCGAGTCCAGCCTTCTGGATACGTGAAGACCGAGAGATTGACGTCTTGGAGCGGAACATAGCTTGGTCGAGTCTCCAGTTTGGCCTCGAGTGCCTTGAGGAGATTGGGGCCGACTGGGAACCATCGCGATTGGTGTGGACTGGTTTCCGTGCGTTGACGATTCTCCAGGGTCTTTGGGCGGTGCCAGACCGCTGGGCTCCCTCTCTAACCGACCTACTCACTCCTCAGTTCATCCGCAACCACGCTATTGAACTGATGCCACCAGGGCCGATCCGAGATATCGAATCCGACTATGTCGACAATTACGAAGAGGAATTGCGCCGCTCATCGAGGAACCTGAGTGAGGCAATCAGGGATCTTGTGCAGGTGCGAAATCTGGTCCATGGCGCTGGTGTGGATCGACGCGCATCGCGTGAGAAACGGCTTGCGGCGCTGCGTTCGCACTCAGACACGAGTCTTCAGCTAACCGCGGATATTGCACGCTTGTGGTGGACAGCCGTTCTCCTGAACCCGGGACAGCTTGCCCCGCCTGGACCGGAACGCTGGATCCAGGGACGCTAGGGCAAGGTGAGATTCGCCCGGGCTCAGATTGCGCAAGACCAGCTCTGCCTTCTGCATTCTCAGCGCCCGCTGCCAGACTGCGCTACCGCAATGAAGACCTCCGAGTTCTCCTACCACCTTCCCTCCTCTGCCATCGCCCAGGAGCCCATGGAGCCACGGCATGCGGCACGGCTGCTGGTGGCCCACACCTTGGAGGACAGGCGTTTCGGCGACCTGCCCGATCTCCTGGATCCGGGCGATCTGGTGGTGGTGAACCGCACCAGGGTGCGGCGGGCCCGGCTTCTCGGTGTGAAGGAGGGCAGCGGCGGCAGGGTGGAGGCGTTGCTGCTGCGCACACTCGACGGTGGGCTGTGGGAGGCGCTGGTTCGTCCGGCCCGCAGGCTGCGCGCCGGGTCACGGCTGCGCTTCGGGGGACTGCGCGCCACCGTGGTCGACGATCCCGTTGACGGGCGCGTCACCCTCGCTATCGATGCCGGAGACACCCCGGTGGAGACGGCTATCGAGCGATGGGGCCTCACCCCGCTGCCGCCCTACTTCCACGGCACGCTCGGTGACCCGGAGCGCTATCAGACCGTCTATGCGGAGCCGACCGGGTCGGCGGCGGCGCCGACCGCCGGCCTCCACTTCACTCCAGAGGTTCTGGGCCGGCTCCAGGACCGGGGCATTCGCCGGGTGGCGATCGAGCTGGACATCGGCGTCGACACGTTCCGTCCCATCGCCACCGAGGACGTGGAGACCCACCGTATGCATTCGGAGCGGTTCCGAGTCGGCGAGGAGGCAGCTGCAGCGGTGGCGGACACCAGGGGGCGCGGCGGCAGGGTGGTGGCCATCGGCACCACCGTGGTACGGGCACTGGAGACGGCGGCGTCGTCGGGTGAAGTGGTCCCAGGTGAAGGAGCTACCGATCTGTTCATCACCCCGGGCTATGGGTTCCGCTCCGTCGATCTGCTGGTCACCAACTTCCACATGCCCAATACGACACTCATTGTGCTGGTTGCTGCGTTTGTGGGCCCAAGCTGGCGTCAGGTCTACAAGACCGCTCTGGAGCGGGGATACCGCTTTCTCTCCTTTGGGGATGCCATGCTGGCGCGGAGGGCTGGATGAGCGAGGCGATTCGTTTCCGTATCGACTACCGCGACGGCGCGGTACGAGCCGGCACGCTGTCGACGGCGCACGGCGACGTGGCCACCCCGGCGTTCCTGCCGGTGGGGACCCGGGGCACGGTGCGCACGCTCGACTCGCGGGACCTGGTCGAGGCGGGGGTTCAGATTGTCCTCGCCAACACCTACCACCTGATGCTGCGCCCCGGCGCCGACGTTGTGGAGTCGTTGGGAGGCCTGCACCGGTTCATGGGCTGGGACCGGCCCATCCTCACCGATTCCGGTGGTTTTCAGGTGTTCTCCCTGGAGCCCAAGGTCGACGAGGACGGCGTCGTGTTCCGTTCGGCGTACGACGGCTCCGAGGTGCGCCTGACCCCCGAGGAGGCGGTGGTCATCCAGGAGCGGCTCGGGCCTGATATCGCCATGGTGCTCGACGTGCTGGTTGGGTTGCCGGCTCCGGTGGAGACCGTGCGCGGTGCCATGCAGCGAACTCTGCGCTGGGCGGAGCGTGCGCTGGAGACGCATCGCCGCTCCGACCAGGCTCTCTTCGGCATTGTGCAGGGCGGGACGGAGATTGACCTGCGCCTGGAGAGCGCTGCAGCCACTGCTGCTCTCGGCTTCTCCGGGTTCGGGATCGGCGGCCTGTCGGTGGGGGAGGGCGCCGAAGACCGCAACGCCGTTCTGGAGGCGGTGGTGGGTGAGCTTCCTGAGGTCAAGCCTCGGTACGTGATGGGGCTCGGGGACACCGAGGGGGTGCTGGATGCCGTGGAGCGCGGCTGCGATCTTTTCGATTGTGTGTGGCCGACTCGTCTGGCCCGGCACGGCAAGGTGTTGTCACCTTATGGCGATTATTCGATTCGCCGCGCCGAGTTCGCCGGGGACGGCGCCCCCATCGATGAGGAGTGTCCCTGCCTCACCTGCCGGCGCTACACCCGCGCCTACCTGCGCCACCTGCATACAACGGGGGAGATGCTGGGACCCCGTCTCCTCAGTGTGCACAATCTCACCTATACGCTCGGGATGCTTGCCGAATCTCGGGAGGCGATAGCCGCCGGTGGGTTCGCCGCCTACCGATCGGCGCTGTTGGCAAAGCGGGCGTCCGGACCATCTGAGAGACCGCTACGATAGATCGCCGCCGAGGCCCGAAGCGCCGTACTTGGGGCCGCCCCCGGAGGACTACATGCTGACCATCCTTGCCCAGACCGGTGAAACGAGCTCCAGCAACTCGCTCTACTCGCTCCTCATCATGCTGGTGCTGTTCGGCGGAATCTTCTATTTCCTGCTCGTTCGCCCGCAGCGCACCAAGGCCAAGAAACACGATGCCATGCTGAAGGCGCTGGAGATCGGCGACGAGGTGCAGACGATCGGCGGCATCTACGGCACCATCGAGTACTTCGACGATGAGGACCAGACGGCCATCTTGCAGATCGAAGACGGTACCCGGATCCGCATGTCCCGACGCGCCCTCTCCAGCAAGGTGACACGGGGGACCGAGTAAGGAGATGCGCCGCCGCGCCGCCTGGACCACGCTGGCCACGACCCTGGTTGTTGCTTGGGGCTTACTCATCGGCACCCAGCTGGCCGGCGTCACCCCCAAACTGGGCCTCGATCTTCAGGGAGGTTTTTCCGTGCTGCTCGAGGCGCCGGAGGGGACCGATCGGGATGTGCTCGACACGGCGGTCGAGATCATTCGCAGCCGTATCGAGGCGCTCGGCGGGGTGCAGGAGCCTGAGATCTCTCTAGCCGGCGAGCGCAACATCGAGGTGCAGCTTCCCGGCGTCACCGATCAGGAGCGGGCGCGCAAGGCGGTGGGCACCACCGGCCAGCTCACCTTCCGGCCGGTGTATTCGGTGTCGATCTACGGGGTCAGCCCTCTGTACCTGGAGGCCGCCGCATATCAGCAGGCGGAGGTGGAGGCGGAAACGGCCGACGACCTGGGCGAGACCACGACGACGGAAGAGACCACCACCACCGAGGCACCAACCACCACCACCCTGGAGCCGGAGCCGATCGACCTCACCACGGTGCTGCCCGAAGAAATCCCCCTTTGTGATCTCGCCGAGCCTCTCGAGGGGCAGCCGGGCTGTGTGGACCCCGAGACCGGGTTCACCCTGAGCGACGATCCGGAGAAGGACGCCTGGTACCTGGATCCTGAGCCCAACTCGCTTGGACAGCTGGAGGCCTTTCACCTGGGCCCGGCGCTGTTGCTGGGCACGGATCTCAGCGACGCCCAGGCCGGCTTCTACACCAGGGGAGGTAGTGGAGGGCTGGGGGTGTCTTCCACCGGAACCGGTGAATGGGCGGTGTTCCTCTACTTCAGCGGTGAGGGCTCCAACAAGTTCGAGTCCGCCACCAAGGAGCTGAGCTATTTTGCAGTCGGTGACAGTCGGCGCCGGTTTGCCATTGTGCTCGATGGGGAGGTAGTCACCGCTCCCTCCATCTCGAGCGAGATTCCGGCGGGTGAGGGCATCAGCGGCGGAAGCGCCGTCATCACCGTAGGCAGCGCCGACAAGCCACAGCAGGAAGCCGACGACCTGGCCGTGGTGCTGCGCTACGGCTCGCTGCCGGTGGCGCTGGAGGAGCAGAGTGTGCTGTCGGTGTCGGCCACTCTGGGCTCCGACTCCCTGCGCGCCGGCCTGATCGCCGGTGCAGGCGGCCTGGCGCTTGTGGCCCTGGCCATGATTCTCTACTACCGCGCCCTGGGAGTGGTGAACGTGCTCGGCCTGACCGTGTTCGGCTCCATCGTCTTGTCGGTCTACGCGTTGCTCGGCGAGACCCAGGGGGTCAGCCTCACCCTGGCCGGGGTGGCCGGGGTCATTGTGTCCATCGGCATCACCTCGGACTCCTACATCGTCTACTTCGAGCGCATCAAGGAGGACATACACCGGGGCCGTTCGGTGCGTCTGGCCATCGACCACGCCTTCAAGAGGAGCTTCCGCACCATCATCACCGCCGACACGGTTTCTTTCTTCGGGGCGGTGCTCCTATACATCCTGGCCATCGGGTCGGTGAAGGGCTTCGCTTTGGCACTCGGCATCGCCACGGTCACCGACGTTGTGGTGTTCTATTCCTTCACCCGTCCCGCGGTGGCCTTGGTGGCCCGGTCTCGGTTCGGTGAGGGAGGGCCGCTCAGCATCAAGGGGGCTTCCGGCATCTCTCTGGAGACGGCCCAATGAAGTTCTTCAGCCGCCTCTACCGTGGGGACATCCACTGGGACTTTGTCGGCAACCGCCGCCGCTGGTTCACCGCGTCTGCGGTGTTGTTGCTGACGTCGGTGCTTGCTTTGTCCATTCGCGGCCTCAACCTCGGCGTCGATTTTGTCGGGGGCACACTGGTAGAGCTGCCCAACCCCGAAGGGATTTCAGTGTCCGAGGTTCGCGACGCTCTTGCCGACATCGGCTTCGAGGGAGCCCGAGTCCAGACCACCGGAGGCGGTGAGGGGATCAGGGTGCAGACTGAAGAGCTCGATGCCGACCAGGAAGCGCTTGTTGTCGAGGCGGTTGCCGCGGTGACCGGCGCCGATCCGGATGACGCCAGCGCCCAGTCGGTGGGTCCGACGTTTGGTTCCCAGATCGCGGCGAGCGCGCTGCGGGCCCTCATTGTGTTCCTGGTGGTGGTGGCGGGGTTTATCTCGATTCGCCTCGAATGGAAGATGGCGATGGCCGGGCTCGCCGCGCTGGGCCACGACTTGGTCCTTACCGCCGGCATCTACGCCCTCGTCGGTTTTGAGGTGACGCCGGCCACGATCATCGCCATTCTGACCATCTTGGGTTATTCGCTCTACGACACCGTTGTGGTGTTCGACAAGGTGGTCGAGAACGTGGAGGAGCGTGGCGACAGACACACCGCCTCGGCCATCGTGAACATGTCGATGAACCAGGTGTTCATGCGGTCGGTGAACACCTCGCTGACCAGCCTGCTCCCGATCGGCAGCCTACTGTTTGTGGGCTCGTTCCTGCTCGGCGCCGCCACCTTGCGCGAATTTGCCCTGGCCCTCTTTATCGGGGTGGCTACCGGTACCTACTCCTCGATCTTCCTGGCCGCGCCTTTGCTGGCGCTATGGAAGGAGCGGGAGGAACACTGGCAGCGGGTCCGGCGCCGGATGCAGCGTAAGGGCACCGAGGACGAATTCGCCGCCCGTATCCTGGATGTAGTGCCGGAGGCGGAGCAGGAAGGGCTGCCCGCCGTCCTCACCGGTGCAGCGCCGCGGCCCCCAAAGAAGCGCCGGCGTCGCCGCTAGGCCGCCGTACAATCCCTGGATGAACGCCGCGCTTGGGTGGTGCGGCTCTGGCCCGTGCGGAGCAGAACGGGGTGGATCATGACCGCTCCCGATTTCGACTCGCGCCCCGACGATGCGGCGATTGCCGAAGTGGAGCCGGTACTCGCCGAATTCAGGCGGCACCACCCCGGGGCCTCGGACACGCTCATCCATCGCGCCTACGAGACGGCACGGCACTACCACGACGGCCAGTTTCGCAAGAGCGGGCATGCGTTCATCACCCATCCGCTGTCCGTGGCCCAAATCGTCGCCGGCTACGGCCTGGAGGCCGAGGCCATTGCCGCCGCCCTGCTTCACGACACCGTGGAGGACACCGACCTGACTCTCGACGGTGTGCGTGAGGCATTTGGCAGCCATGTTGCCTCTCTTATCGATGGGGTTACCAAACTCGACCGAATCAAGTTCGGGAACCGGGAGGAGCAGCAGGCGGCCACCATCCGCAAAATGGTGATCGCCATGGCCCGAGATATTCGGGTGCTCCTCATCAAGCTGGCGGACCGGCTGCACAACGTGCGCACTCTCCACGCCCTGGCCGAATCGAAGCAGCAGCGAATCGCCGCCGAGACCCTCAACGTTTACGCCCCGCTGGCGCACCGTCTGGGAGTGCAGCGCATCAAGCACGAACTCGAGGATCGGTGTTTTGAGGTGCTGCATCCGCGGCGCTTCGGGGAGATCCAGGAGCTGGTACGGGTCCGTGCCCCAGAGCGGGATGCCTACGTCGAGAGCTTCATCAATGAGGTGGAGCGGCTACTCGACAAACAGGGCCTCAAGGCAGTGGTCAGCGGCCGGCCGAAACACGCCTATTCCATCTACCGCAAGATGGTCGACGGGGGCCGCTCCTTCGAAGAGATACACGACCTCATCGGCATTCGTATTGTCACCGAGGGCGAAACCGAGTGTTATGCGGCTCTGGGCGCGGTGCACACCAACTGGGTTCCGGTGATGGGCCGGTTCAAGGATTACATAGCCACCCCCAAGTTCAACGAATACCAAAGCCTGCACACCACCGTTCTGGGGCCGGAGCACAAGCCCATCGAAGTCCAGATCCGCACCCACAAGATGCACGAGATTGCTGAGTGGGGCGTCGCCGCACACTGGGGCTACAAGGAGGGCGCTCCGGCCGCCGAGGTGAAAGGGTTGCGTTCAATCTCGGCCGAGACCGAGGAGGATGAGAGCCCTACCGAATTCCTCAACCGTCTCCAGCTCGATCTGTACGACCAGGAGGTGTTTGTCCTCACTCCGAACGGGGACGTGAAGAGCCTTCCCATCGGCGCCACACCGGTCGATTTTGCCTACGCGGTGCACACCGAAGTGGGACACCGCTGCACCGGGGCCCGGGTCAATGGGAGGCTGGTGTCGCTGGATACTCGCCTCGAATCGGGCGACCGGGTCGAGGTGCTCACCACCCGATCAGCCGACCACGGTCCCAGCCGGGACTGGCTCAGTTTTGTGCGCACCCCGCGAGCGGCGGCAAAGATCCGGCAGTGGTTCAGCCGTGAGCGACGCGAGAACGCGGCCGCCGAGGGGCGGGAGCAGGTGGTGAAGCTGCTGCGCCGTGAGGGACTCGGCCTGTCGGCCTCGGCCCGTGACGAGATGCTCGGGCGGGTGGCCGAATCTGTGGGCAAAAAGGACATGGACAGCCTGTATCAGGCGGTGGGGGAGAATGCGGTACAGGCGTCCACCGTGGTAGCCCGCCTCGTCCGTATGGTGCGGCCCGAGGAGCCCGAGGCCGCTGCAGCTGATGAGGACCTGCTTTTTGCACCACCGCCGCGACCCGGCGACCGGCCGCTGTCGCGGGGGATAGTCGTCGAAGGGCTCGCCGACATGTGGGTGCGTGTTGCCCGCTGCTGTGCCCCGGTGCCTGGGGATGACATCGTTGGGTTTGTCACCGTCGGCCGCGGGGTCTCGGTGCACCGGGCCGACTGCACCAACATAGCTTCGCTCGGGGACCGAGCCGAGCGTATGGTCGAGGTGGCCTGGGGGGCCGATCAGGGAGGGTCGTTCAGCGTCTGGATCCAGGTGGAGGCGCTCGACCGGTCTCGTCTGCTCCAGGAAATCAGCGCCACCCTCTCGGATCTCGGCACCAACATCCTTGCCTCATCCTCGGCAGTGGGGCGGGACCGGGTGGCGAGGTTCCGCTTCGAGGTGGAGTTTTCCGACACCGAGCAGCTCAATCGTGCCATCAGCGAGCTCCGGGCGGTCGAGGGTGTCTTCGACGCCTTCCGGCTGATTCCGGGGGCGGGGCGGGACTAGTCCGGCTGTTCCGGTCACTTGGCCATGTCGATTACTCAAGGTAGCGGGCTTTTACACCGAAAGTAGTGACATGGTACGGATAAGGCGCGTCTGTCGTGGCGACGACGGCGTGGGGCTTGTGGAGTCGATGGTCGCCGTCACCATCCTGGCCTTGGCAATCGTCATGACAATCCCTCCGGTCCTATCGGCGATGGGCTGGTTGGATCAATCGCGCACGATCTCGACCGCCGAGAACCTCGCCCAAGCGGAGATCGAGGCCATCCGCGCCCTGGACTACACCGACGTTGGAATTGACGGCTACACGCCGGCAGGTGTGCTGGAGGCTGAACGTGTGGAAACGGTGGAGAACCGGGAGTACACCATCACCACCGAGGTGGAGTACGCCGGTTCGCTCACCGGGCTCAACGTTATCGATCAGGGCGGCGACGGCGTGCAAGGAGCCTGGGACCCCGGAGTCGACTACAAGGTCGTGCGAGTCACGGTGAAAGCCGAGGGGCGAGCAGATCCGGTGATCATGGAGACGATTGTCGCTCCTCCCAACATCGGGGCTCACGAGGGCATCGCCAATGCTCGGGTCTATCTTGCCCCCCACGAGCCGTTTGTTGCGAGTGGCTACACCCTGCCCGAGCTGCAGATCCACGAATCTCCCTATGCGCCGATTCGCTCCGGCAGCCGCGGCGAGGACCAAGTGTTTCCCGGAATTCCTGCTGGGGAGTACAGCGTGGAGATGGCCATCGCCGACGGCTGGCTCTTCCATCCGGATGATGTGCTCGAGCAAATCACCGAGATCGTGGTGATCGAGGGGCAGATCGCCGAGACCACCCTGAGGGTCTACCGGCCGGCGCGCCTCATCGTGTCCGTGACCGACGCCGATACCGGAGGTGTCATCTCCGATGCGCGAGTCACACTTGTGCACGAGCCCACGCGGGATCAGACCGACTACGCGGCTGGCGAGTACACCATAGAGGGCATCCTGCCGGATGCCTACGACATCACGGTAAGCGCCACGGACTACGTCAGCTTTGAGATCATCTCGGTGAATATCCCGGAGAACTACCCGCTGCCCGATCACTATCTTGATGTGAGCCTGGAGCCACTGCCGCCGCCCACCACCACTACTTCGACGACTACGACGACGGTACCGGGCGCCACCACCACCACCACGGTTCCCGGAGCCACTACCACCACGACAACCACCATTCCCAGCGGTGGCCAGATTGCGGTCGGCTTCTACGTCATCGACAACACTGGACGCCCGGTGCACGGCGCCGATGTCGTGGTGCCCCATCCCACTCGCGGCCTGCTGACCTCGATGACCGGGCCGGACGGCACCGGAACCCTCAATCTGGAGGTGGGCGGGTACTTCACCGCGACCGCGTCCACGGATTGGGGTCACGGATCGGTATCTCAGGGATTCACCGTGAGTCAAGGGCTGACCGTGACCCTGCAGCTGACCCGCCCGTCGAACCGGGGAACACTCGTGGTGCAGAACGCGCAGCACGCTGACATCTACTACCGCAGGTGGGGCGGCCATCAGTGGACCCGGTTGCTGGTGAATGTCAATGGAGAGGCAAGCTTCGTCGTCAGTAGTGGCTGGTACGAGGTGGCGAAGGTGTGCACCAGAAACGGATCGGTGGTCGACTGGATTTTCGTGTACGTCCAAGCCGAGGAGGACCGTTTCAAGTCCATGAGCGGCTGGTGTCCCTCGTGATGCGCCGCCTGCTGCGCTTCGAGAATGGTTTCACCCTTGTTGAGATGGCAGTGAGCATGGCGATCACGTCGCTCATCTTGGCGGCGGTGGTCTCCGTCTTCTACAGCTTCAGCCAGAACGCTGCCGATTCCACCAAGACGGCCGAGCTGCATCAGACTCTTCGCTCCATCGGCTCCGCGGTGGTGCTGGAGCTGCGACAAGCGGTGCCCGTGGATCAAAGTGGCAACCCGGTGCAGGAGCTGGGCCCCGACCGCATCGAGTTCACCACAGATCGTGACGAGATGGAAGGGCCGGAGCGGATCGTGTACGAGCGTGTCAACTGCGGCGCCGAGGGTTGCCAGTTCCGGGTGCAGCGTTTCGCCGCCGTGCCCGATACGGGTCCCGACTGGCAATTCTCCACCGAGGCTTACGAAGACGCGGTGCTGGTTGAAGGGGTGGAGGCCTCGGGGGCCATGTTCCGCGGCTTCGAGTGGATCGGCGACCCTGTGGAGAAGACCGCGGTTTCACAGTGCGGGGATGGATACCGGAGTTGCGACTTCCCACTGGTGGAGGTTCGCCTTTCCGCCGTGCCCATGCTCGTCAGTGAGGGCGCCTCCATCCCCGTGGAGATCGTCGAGGAGGTCAGGCTCCGCAATGCGGCGTGACGACGAGTCCGGAGCTGCGCTGCTCAGTGTGATCATGAGCATGGGTGCGCTCATTGTCATCGTCTCGTTGTTGTACCAGGTCGCTCTGTCCAATCATCAGCACGCCCAATACGAGCGCCGTGAGGACACGATCCTGGTGGGGGCCGAGGCCATGCTCGAACGCTACGCAGCCAAGCTCACCATCGATCCCCTCTACTACCGACACTATGTCGACGAAGCCGAGCTGGCCCGGCGCTGTACCGATGCCTCGTCGGCGTACTACAACCAGGTGACGGAGCCGGGCAATGCTTGGTTCGACGACTGTGTGACCTGGGAATACGAGGAGCCTGGCACCTATTTCGAGCACCCGCTGCTGCAAGGAAGCGCAAACGCTGCGGATGACGTGTCCTCTCTGCTCATGGTGAACACGGAGGGCGCCCACGGTGGCATCGAGGTGACGGTGGTCTCCAAGCAGGAGGAGTATGGGCAGACTCGGGCGATCACCGCCGAGATCAAGCCGGAGGCGATCTCGGAGTTCGCCTTTTTTGTTGAGGACACGCTCCGCTTCGGCTCCGGCGCCGTGGTCGAAGGTATGATCTACACCGGAGGCGACCTCGATTTTGCCACTTCTCCGGTGAGGGGCATTGTCTACCGAGATATCCACGCCGAGGGGCGGATTGGCACCGGGGGCGGCTACGGGGCTCCGCTCAAGGGTGATCCCGATGTCGTGTTCTACGACGGACACGGGGAGTACGAGGACATACGGTTGGCCTATCCGGAGCCGTTCGACTTTGACAAGCTGTGGGAAGACCTGGCCCTCATTCGGAGCATCGCCTGCAACGGAGGCGGCCTGTGTCTGAGCCGGGCCGACAACCCGGGCCTGGGCCTCTCCCAGACGCCGACCGCCTGGCTGATCGAGCCGATCGTCACCGCCGGCCAGGGTCAGCTCAGGGTCTCTGTGGCTTACAGCAATCAGAGCTACTACTGCGTGTCGTCGGCGGAGTGGTGGTGGCTGCACAGCCAGGATGCCAGCTGGCAATTGCTGGGGACGTTCGACATTCCCGACAACGGCGCAGTGTGGGTGGACGGCCATACCGTCATCGGGCAGCCGGGGCAGACTTCGGTTGTGGCGGGCCAAGTGACCATCTATGCCGGCAGGTACGGCGCGGAGAAGAGCATCGTCATAGCGGGTGACATCCTGTACAACAACGGGACCAGCGGCACCGATGTGCTCGGCCTCATCAGCAGCGACGTCATGATCATCAACCCCAACGGGGTGGGTAGTGACAACGAGATGACCATCAGCGGCGCTCTGCTCGTGCAGACTCGGTCCCTCCGAGTGGCACGAGACTGTGGCGATACCGGTGATGTGGTCCTGCCGTTGTCGCACGGAGAGCCAATAGCCGAGCTGACGACCATCGGAGCCAGGGCCGCTCGTGAGACCGGGGACATGGCGGCGCACTTTGGCATCCGCAACTACGTCTTCGATCTGCGGCTGGAGTCGCTGCGGCCGCCGTTGTTCCCGCTGGTCAAGGACACCTGGGACTACGTGACCTGGACCGAGGGCACGATCCCGTGCTGGGCGCGGGACACCGGCTGCTCCTAGCGCAATCGCCGCCGGCCGTTGTGTCTCCTCTGAGTTTCAGAGGCCGGTGGCGTGTCGCCGGTGGGGTCCGTCCATTTGTGGCGCGCTGTCGTCGACGGGAATCGGCTCCGGGCTCGGTTCGGCCCTGACAGCGCGTACCCTTTCGTCGTGCACGTCTTTCAAGCGGAGTTGTGGCTGGCTGCCACCAACTGCTACGTGGTCGCCGCCGAGAAGGGCGGACCGGCGGTCATCGTCGATGCCCCTCCCGATGTTGATGGTGTTACCCAATTGGTGCGCGAGGCGGGCTCGCCGCCGGTGGCGCTGCTTCTGACCCACGGGCACGTCGACCACATGTCGAGTGCGGAGCGCCTGGTGCGGCGCCACCGGCTCGTTGCCCATCTCCACCCGGATGACGCCTGGCTGGCCGCCGACCCGGTGGGGCAGGTGCGGTATCTCTTCGGCATGGTCCCTCCCGGCGACTACGAGCCGCTGCGGCGCTGCGAGGATCTGGTCGACGACGACGTGCTGGAGCTGGTCGGGCTCAAGTTCCATGTGCTGCACACTCCGGGCCATACCCCCGGGCACTGCTGTTTCCACGTGGAGTCCGAGGGGGTGCTTTTTGCCGGAGATCAGCTCTTTGCCGGTTCCATCGGGCGCACCGATCTTCCCGGAGGCGACTACGACACTCTGATGCGGAGTATGGAGGAGCGGGTGATGACCCTGCCTCGGGATACTGATGTGCTTCCGGGGCACGGGCCGGCCACTACCCTGGCTCGGGAATTGGCGACTAACCCCTTTCTCCGGGACCTGCAACGGTGATACGCGCACCCAAGGGAACCGACGATCTGCTTCCTCCGGCGTCGGAGCGGTGGCGAAGACTCCTGCGTGTGTTTGATGATCTTGCTGCGCGCTACGGCTACGGCCTTTCCATGACCCCGTGTTTTGAGGCGACCGAGCTGTTCTCCCGCGGCGTGGGCGAGGCCACCGAGATTGTCGAGAAGCAGATGTACACCTTCGAGGACAAGGCGGGTCGGTCGTTGACCCTGCGCCCGGAGGCGACGGCGTCGGTGGTGCGGGCCTATCTCGAATCCGGAGGCTCCGGCGTGTTCAAGGTGGCCTACTCCGGGCCCATGTTCCGCTACGAGGAGACCCAGGCGGGCCGGCGCCGCCAGTTTCACCAGGTGGGGGTCGAGTACTTGGGGGAGCCTTCGCCGGATGCGGACGTCGAGGTGATCGAGCTCGGCTGCCGGTTTTTCGAGGAGCTCGGCATCGGCGATGTCGTTGTGCTGCTCAACTCCATCGGCGACCCGCAGGATCGGGCCGCCTATCGCGAGCAGCTCATCGCTTTTCTCACCGAGCGGGCCGACCGGCTCTCCGGCGACGCCCGGCGCCGCATCGGGGGGAATCCGCTGCGGGTGCTCGACAGCAAGGCCGATGCCGCAGTGGTCGCCGATGCCCCGGCACCGGCGGACCATCTCGGCGAAGCCGCCGCCGAGCACTTTGCCGCGGTGCGGGGCGGTTTGGAGCGGCGCGGCATCGAGTACCAGCTCCAGCCTCGTATGGTGCGCGGCCTCGACTACTACAACCGCACCGTCTTCGAGTATGAATCTCGCTCGTATTCGGCGGCACAGGCGTCGCTGGGGGCCGGGGGCCGCTACGACCCGCTGGCCGAGACCCTGGGCGGCCCGCCGACGCCGGCGGTGGGTTTTGCCCTGGGAGTCGACCGCATCGTGCTGGCCATGCCCGGGGCTGCAGAACCCCCGCCGCTGGATGTATTCGTCGCCATCGTCGATCAGGGGCGGCGCGCCGATGCCCTTGACCTGGTGGCGGGGCTGCGAGGTGACGCACTGGCCACAGACATTGATCTCGGAGCGCGTTCGCTCAAAGCCCAGTTCCGCGTCGCCAATCGGCGCCGGGCCCGGGTCGTCGCCATTGTGGGCGACGAATGGGACGATGGTCGGGTGACCGTACGCCGTATGGACGATGGCGAGGAGGCGCAGGTGGCGATTGAGGAGGTGGCCGGGTGGGCGCGGAGCCACTGAGGACGATCGGTGCCGGTGAGCTGCGCCCGGGGCACATCGGTGATGAGGTCAAGGTCGCCGGCTGGGTGCAGTCACGCCGCGATCACGGCGGCGTGTTCTTCATCGACCTGCGCGACGCCAGCGGGCTGGTGCAGGTGGTGGTGCACCCCGAGCAGGTGCCCGAGGCGGCAAAGACGGCGCACCGCCTCCGCGATGAGTTTTGTATCGCCGTCGCCGGCACGGTGCGTCCCCGCGACGAGGAGAACGTGAACCCCGATCTCGACACCGGCGACATCGAGATCGACGTCACCGAGCTGACGCTGCTGAGCCCTTCCGACCCGCTTCCTTTCCAGATCGACGACCGAGCCGAGGTCGATGAGCTGCGCCGCCTGGAGTACCGCTATCTCGACATGCGCCGGCCCCGCATGGCGGCGAACCTGCGGGCCCGCTCCAGCGGCATCACCGCCATCCGGCGGACTCTCGATGGCGTCGGTTTCCTGGAAGTGGAGACGCCGACGCTGGTGCGCTCCACCCCGGAAGGGGCCCGCGACATGCTGGTGCCCAGCCGGCTGCGCCGCGGTCACTTCTATGCCCTGCCCCAGTCTCCCCAGCTCTTCAAGCAGCTCCTGATGGTGGGAGGAGTCGAGCGCTACTACCAGATAGCCCGCTGCTATCGCGACGAGGACTTTCGTGCCGACCGGCAGGTCGAGTTCACCCAACTCGACCTGGAGGGGGCGTTCTGGGGCCAGGATGATGTGCTGGCCGCACTCGAGCGGGTCATGGTTGAGGTGGTGACCGAGTTGAGAGGCGTCGAGATCGAGACACCGTTTCTCCGACTCACCCACGACGAGGCGATGGCGCGTTACGGCTCCGACAAACCCGATGTGCGTTTTGGAATGGAGATCGTGGAGTTCAGCGATGCTTTTGCCCAGAGCGAATTCAAGGCGTTTCGAACCGTGGTGGACGGCGGGGGCCTGGTGGCGGGCATCAATGCCGGGCGGCTCGGGCTGTCCCGCTCCGGGCTCGACGGTCTCATCGATCGTGCCGTGGCCCTCGGGGCCAAGGGCCTGGTCTGGGCAGTCGCCGAGGACGACGGCTCGCTGCGCTCGCCGGTGGCTAAATTCCTCGGAGAGCGGGAGTCGCAGGCGCTCGCCGACGGGTTTGTGCACCAGGCCGGAGACGTCCTGCTGCTGGCGGCCGACGAGGCGGCGGTGGTGCGTGAGGTGCTCGGACGGCTTCGTCTCGAGCTGGGTCGCCCCGCGGGCCACGATGAGCTTCGTTTCCTCTGGGTGGTGGACTTCCCCGTGTTCGAGCGCACCGCCGCCGGAGACCTGACCCCGGCGCATCATCCTTTCACCGCCCCGGTGGACGTTGCCGAAATGGAGACCCGGCCGGAACAGGCCAAATCGAAGGCCTACGACCTGGTGCTCAACGGCAGCGAGCTGGGGTCGGGGAGCGTCCGGATCCACGATCCCGAGGTGCAGCGCCGAGTCTTCACCGTGCTCGGCATCGGCGACGAGGAGGCCGAGATGCGCTTTGGGTGGTTCTTGAGGGCGCTGCGTTTCGGCACCCCACCTCATGCCGGTTTTGCCGTCGGGGTGGATCGCCTCTTTGCCATACTGCTGGGTCAGCCCAACATCCGGGAGGTCATCCCCTTCCCCAAGACCCAGACCGGGCTTGATCCCCTGACGGAGTCACCGACGGCCGTCACCGAAGACCAGCTCGGCGAGCTCGGCATCCAGCTGCGGCCCGAGGTGCGCGCCGCGCTGGAGGAGGGGGAAACACCCGCGGGCGAATGATGGACGATCTGTTTGCGGAGAAGCGGGCGGCCCGGCGCCGTGAAGCAATGCCTCTCGCCGCCCGCATGCGGCCCCGCTCTCTGGACGAGGTGGTTGGACAGTGCCACCTGCTCGCCCCCGGGGCGGCCTTCGGCGAGATGGTACGGGCCGGGCGCCCGGTCACGATGATCCTCTGGGGTGCTCCGGGAACCGGCAAGACCACCCTGGCGCGGCTTGTGGCCGATGAGACCAACGCCGCCTTTGCGGCGCTATCAGCGACGTCGGCCGGGGTGAAGCAGGTGCGTGAGGTGCTTGCGGAGGCGACCCGGCGTCTTGAGGAGGAGGAGCGGCGCACCGTGCTCTTCCTTGATGAGATCCATCGTTTCTCCAAGAACCAGCAGGACGCCCTGCTTCCCGGAGTGGAGACCGGGCTGGTGATTCTGGTAGGGGCGACCACGGAGAATCCCTTTTTTGAGGTCAACTCGCCGTTGATCAGCCGCGCCACCCTCTTCCGCCTCGAGCCGTTGACCCCGGACGAGGTGGGGGTTGTCATCGATCGGGCGGTGAGCGACGACAAACGTGGATTGGGTGGGGTGGTGGCGGGCATCAAGCCGGAGGCACGCCGGCTGCTGGCCGAACGTTGCGGCGGCGATGCCCGCTTGGCCCTCAACGTGCTGGAGATGGCGGCGGTGCTGCAAGGTGGCGCAGCCGGGCCCATCCCGGCCGCAGCCATCGAAGAATCGCTGCAGCGGCGGGTGGTGCGCTACGACAAGGCCGGAGGGCAGCACTACGACGTGATCTCGGCGTTTATCAAGAGCGTGCGTGGGTCCGATCCGGATGCGGCGGCCTACTGGCTCCAGGTGATGCTCGAGGCGGGGGAGGATCCCGAGTTCATCGCCAGAAGGCTTGTCGTGTTGGCATCCGAGGATATCGGGCTCGCCGACTCGAAGGCGCTGTCGGTGGCCGTGGGAGCCGCCTATGCCCTGCAGTTTGTCGGCCTCCCCGAGGCGGCGTACGCACTGCATCACGCCGCCCTCTATCTGGCGGCGGCGCCGAAGTCGAACTCGGTGGCCCGGGCCATGGGCGAGGCCAGGAGGGCCGTCGAGGAGACGCCGGGAGCGCAGGTTCCTCCCCACCTGCGTTCGTCGGATGCCGGTGGTTCGGGAACCCGCTACCGCTATCCCCACGACTACCCCGGCGCCATCGTTCCACAGCAGTATCTGCCCGATGCAGCGGCGGGGCGGATCCTCTACCGGCCCGGCGGCGCCGGCGACGAGGTGGAGGCCGCCGAGCGTATCGCCGAGGTCGATCGGGGTGTCGGGCGTCGGCAACGCGAATGAGTACGCTTGCGCCCATGCTGGTGCGTATTCGATGGTTCCTGCTCGGCGTCGCCGCCGCCCTCGGAGGAGGTGTGGTGGTGGTGGGCCGGCTGGTGCGGCTGCGGCGCCGCCTGACCCCAGCCAACCTGGCCCGCGCCTCGGGCGACGCTGCCGCCCTGTGGCTGGAACGAGCCGCCGAGGCGCTGGCCGGTGACGAGCAGGGGGTGGGGTCTTGAGCGGTCCCCGCTCCGGCGATGAGATACGGCGCGCTTTCCTCGAATTCTTCCGGGGGCGGGAGCACACCATCGTGCCCGGGTCCTCTCTGATCCCCGTCGATCCCACCTTGCTGCTTACCAACGCTGGCATGGTTCCCTTCAAGCCGTATTTCCTGGGGGAGCAGGAGCCGCCGTTCCGGAGGGCGGCCTCGGTGCAGAAATGTGTGCGCACTATCGACATCGACATCGTGGGGACCACGGCCCGGCATCTGAGCTTTTTCGAGATGCTGGGCAACTTCTCATTCGCCGATTACTTCAAGGACAAGGCCATCCCCTGGGCCTACGAGTTTGTGGTGGAGGTGCTCACCGTCGATCCCGAGTTCCTCTGGTACACGGTCCATGAGGACGACGACGAGGCGGCCGAGATCTGGATCGACGGCGTCGGGGTGCCCCCAGATCGGCTGCAGCGGCGCCAGAAGGACAACTTCTGGCAGATGGGGGTGGCTGGGCCGGCCGGGCCGTCATCGGAGATCTTCTACGACCGCGGCTCCGAGTACGGGCCCGACGGTGGCCCTATCGTGGACGAGGAACGTTTTTTCGAGGTGTGGAACCTCGTCTTCATGCAGTACGTGCAGGATGAGCCCTACCACGTGGTCGGCGACCTGCCGGCGCGGAACATCGATACCGGGTCGGGTCTTGAACGGCTTTTGGTGGTGCTCCAGGGTGTCGAGAACGTCTTCTTGACCGATCTGGTGCGGCCGGTCCTGGCGGCCGCCGAGCAGGTCACCGGAACCAGCTACGGGACCGATGAGCGCAGCGATGTGGCGCTGCGGATCCTGGCCGACCACGGCCGGGCGCTCACCGCGCTCATCGGCGACGGCGTGGTTCCATCCAATGAGGGTCGCGGGTACGTGCTGCGCCGGCTCATCCGGCGGGCGGTACGCCATGCCTGGAGCCTGGGCGCTGAGAACCTCGTCACTCCGGCTCTGATCGAGGCGACCGTAGCGGTGATGGCGGAGCCGTACCCGGGTCTGGCCGGGAGCCGTGAAGGCATCATCGAGATGGCCGAGCGTGAAGAGGTTCGTTTCCGCAGGACGCTGCAAGGCGGCTTTGGTCTGCTCGGTGAGGAATTGGAGGCCCTGCCCGCCGGCGGGGTGCTCCCGGGGTTCGTGGCCTTCAAGCTTCACGACACCTACGGATTCCCGGTGGAGCTGACCGAGGAGCTGGCTGCGGAACGCGATATCGGCGTGGATAGGGCGGGATTTGATGCCGAGATGGAGAGGCAGCGCCAGCGGGCCCGGGCGGCGTGGAAGGGCGATCCCGATGAGCAGACGACCCAGGTGTACCGGGAGGTTCTTGAGCGGTCCGGCCCCACGGATTTTGTTGGATACGAGCACATACAAACGAGCGCGCGGGTGCTCAGCATCGTGCGCGATGGTGAAAGCATCGAGACCGCCGCGGAGGGCGAGGAGGTGGAGGTCTACTGCGATCGCACCCCGTTCTACGCCGAGTCGGGCGGCCAGGTGGGAGATCGCGGCAGCATCGTGACCGAGACTGGGCGGGGTCGGGTGAACGACACCCAGTTGGCCGTTCCCGGGCTGCACGGACACCGGGTCAAGGTCGTGTCGGGAGCCATCCGGGTGGGCCAGGACGTCATGCTCGAGGTGGAACCGGATCGACGCGAACGAATCCGCAAGTCGCACACCGGCACTCACATCCTTCACTGGGCGCTGCGCAACGTCCTCGGCTCCCACGTGCAGCAGGCGGGCTCGCTGGTGGAGGCGGGGCGCCTGCGCTTCGATTTCAGCCACTACGACGCCCTCGGCAGCGAGGAGCTCGCAGCCGTTGAGCAGGCGGCCAGCGACCGGGTCATCGAGAACGCCACGGTGACTTCCTATGAAGTGACACGCGAAGAGGCAGAGGAGATGGGCGCTCTGGCCTTCTTTGGGGACAAGTACGGCGATCGAGTGAGAGTGGTCCAGGCCGGTTCGTACTCGAGGGAGCTGTGCGGCGGCACGCACGTGCCCGCTACGGGCCAGATCGGTCCGATCGCCATCGTGGGCGAGTCTTCGATCGGAGCCAACCAGCGCCGGATCGAGGCCTACACGGGATCCACCGCCTATCGGTACATGAGCGACCTGCGCGCTGAGCTGATGAGCGCTGCCGAACATCTCAGGGTCGGTCCCGGTTCGGTGGCGGAGGCGGCCAAGAAGCTGGTGGAGCGGGTCAAGGAGCAGGAGGTTCGCATCGAGAGGTTCGAGGCACAAGGACGATCGCAGGTGGCCGGAAGCATTGCCGAGGGAGCAGAGAGCATCGGCAAGGCGCGACTCGTCGTGAGCGAAGCGCCGGGAACGAGCCCGGACGAGCTGAGGGTGCTGTCGCTGCAGGTCCGCGATCTCCTCGGCTCCGGTGTGGTGGTACTCGGCTCGGAGCGTGAGGGCAAGGCAGCTCTGGTGGTGGCCGTCAGCAAGGATCTGGTGTCCAGCGGGGTTTCGGCAGCCGAGGTGGCCGTGCCGGCGGCACGCATTCTAGGAGGCGGGACCAGCCGGGACGCCGAACTGGCCCAGGCTGGGGGCCCCCAGGGCGAACGGCTCCAGGAGGCACTCGAGGAAGCGAAGGCGCAGGGCCGCAGCGCGCTGGGGAAGTAACCATGGGCAGGATCCTCGGTCTCGACCCCGGCACCCGGCGCATCGGAGTGGCGGCAAGCGATACTCGCCAGGTGACCGCCCAGCCCCGGGCCGCGCTGGACGCGGTGGCTCCGGACCTCATGGAGCGGATCGCCGCGTTGGCTCGCGAGGTGGAGGCAGAGCGCATCGTGGTGGGTCTGCCCCTCGGCCTCGACGGCAGCGAAGGCGCGGCGGCGTTGGCGGCCCGAGACTTTGCGGCACGGGTGGGCGAGGCGACCGGTCGGCCCGTCGATCTCTACGACGAGCGCTTCAGCACCGTGACCGCGGAGCGGGTGCTCGTCGAGGCCGGGCTGCGCCGCAGCCGCAGACGCCGCGTTCGTGACGGTGTTGCTGCGGCGGTATTCCTACAGGCCTACTTGGATGGGAGACGATGAGCAATCCGTCCAGACGTCCCCGGTACGGCCCCGAGGAGGGTGAGGATCACTGGGTGCACACCTCGCTGCGAGTGCTGGGCGCGGTGGCGCTGGTGGTCGTGCTGTTTGGAGGCGCCTACATCGGAGTGAAGCTGCTCGCCGACCGGGTGAACGACGCTCTCGGCGGTAGCACCGGCACCACGGTAGAGCCGGGGCTGGCCGTCGTGTTTGTCATCGAGCCCGGGACTCCGGCGGCCAATATCGCCGAGGAGCTGGAGGAGCTGGGGGTCATCGACTCGGCCGGCGACTTCCAGAGAGCCGTCACCAACAGGAATGCCTCGGATCGGTTGCAGGCCGGCAGGTACACGCTGCAGACGGGCATGGATGACGACGACGTCATCGATCTGCTGCTGGAGGGCCCCGTAGAAGAGGAGTACGTGATCACGGTCATCGAAGGGCTCAGGGTCTCCGAGACGCTGAGTTCGATAGCCGACCAGACCGATTTCACCTTCGAAGAGCTGAGCGCGGCGCTGCTCGACGGTTCCGTGACCTGTGATCTGCTGCCGGGTGAGCCGGAGAGCCTGAGTGACTGGGAGGGCCTGCTTTTCCCCGACACCTATGAGATAGGCCGCAACTTCACCGCCGAGGACGTGCTCAACCTGCTCACCGAGACCACCGAGGCCAGAGTGGCCTCGGTGAGCTGGGGGTACTTGGCCGATCTGGGCCTGACCCCGTACGACGGGATCATCATCGCGTCGATGATCGAGGAAGAGGCCAAGCTCGACGAGGACAGGGCCAAGATCGCCAGCGTCATCTACAACCGGCTCGGGCTCGACATGCTGCTCCAGATCGACGCCACCGTGATCTATGCCCTCGGCGGTCCTCCCGAAGGGGGGCTCACCATCGATGATCTCAGCGTCGATTCGCCGTACAACACCTATCTGTACAGGGGATTGCCGCCGACGCCGATCTCCGGCGTCCGGCTCGCCTCGCTGGAGGCGGCGGCTTCTCCGGAGGAGACCGACTACATCTACTACGTCCTCATCAACGAGGACGGGGGCCACGCCTTCACCGACAACTACGACGACTTCCTCGTGCTGGTGCAGCAGGCGAGGGACGCCGGGCTCATACCGTGAGGCTTGTGCTTCTGGGTGATCCGGTGGGGCACTCCAGGTCACCGGCTATTCACAACGCCGCGCTGGCCGCCGTGGGCATCGAAGGCCGGTACACGGCGCGCCGGGTCGACGAGCAGGGGGTGTACCTGGCCTGCTCCGAGATTCGTGCCGGCAACCTGCACGGCGCCAACGTCACCATGCCCCACAAGCTGGTGGCGGCTGCAGCAGCAGACCGGCTGTTTCCGGCGGCGGAGCGCAGCAGAGCGGTGAACACGTTTCTTCTCGAAGATGGGGAAGTGGTTGGTGAGAACACCGACGTTGGCGGCCTGCTGCGGGCTTGGGATCGTGCGGATCTGCCTCATCACGTGCCGGTGCTGGTGCTGGGTGGCGGTGGGGCGGCTGCCGCCGCCTTTGTTGCGCTGGAGGGCGCCGCTCTGAACGTGGCCACGCTGCCTGCGGGCGACGGCACCAAGCTGGCGGAATCGCTGGGTGTGGAGGCTCGTGAGGTGCCTTGGGGCCAGGTGATCGACGGCGCCGTCGTGGTCAACGCCACACCTCTCGGCATGGCGGGCGAGAGCCTGCCGCCCGGTATTGTGGAAGCTGCCGCCGGCCTCTTTGACCTTCCGTACGGCCCGGAGACGACCCGCGCCGTGGAAACAGCCCGCAACTCCGGCATTCCGGTGGCCGACGGCATCGACCTTCTGGTGGCTCAGGCCTCGCTTTCGTTCACCTTGTGGACCGGACTCGAGGCGCCTCTAGCGACCATGGAATCCGTCGCCCGGGCGTAACTGCTCAAGCGTCCTCGCTGGTGTGCCGAATCCCTCACGAAAGCCAGTGGAATCGCGCCCAAGGGAGACCCAGTGGCCGGTGAAGGCGAGCACATCGGCGTCATGCTGCTCGAAGAGGGTCTGCTGACCCGAAACGACCTCGAGCGTGCGGCCGGCATACAAGCTGAATCAGGCGGGCCACTCACGAGGATCCTCGTTGAGGAACATATCGTCGCCGAGGCCGATCTCGTGAAGACACTGGCTCGTCACATCGGCATCGAGTACGTCGACTTGGCCGAGATCGCCATCGACCCGGCGGCGGCGGCTCTAGTGCCGGAGTCGCTGGCGCGCCGGTACTCGGTTATGCCCATCGGATTTGACGGCGACCGGCTTGTTGTGGCCATGGCCGATCCCGGCAACGTCCTGGTCATGGACGACCTGCGCGCGGTCACCGGCCTCCACGTGGTCCCGCGGATCTCCACCCGCAGCGGCATCGAGGATGCAATTCGCCGGTCGGGCCGTTTCGATGATTCCGTCGACGATCTTGCCGACTTGGTGGCCGATGGCGGCGATACGATCGAAGAGGATCTCTCCGCCATCGAAGCCGCGGTGGAAGAAGCGCCGGTGGTCAAGCTGGTCAACACGCTCATCAGCCGGGCGGTGAACGAGAGGGCCTCCGACCTTCACATTGAGCCGGGGGAGCGCGACCTGCGAGTTCGTTTCCGTATCGACGGAGTGCTCCACGAGGTCATGTCGACGCCGCGGTCGGTGTCGGGAGCCGTGGTGAGCCGGCTCAAGATCATGGCCGATCTGGACATTGCCGAGCGCCGCGTGCCCCAGGACGGCCGGGTGAGCCTGCGGGTTGCCGGACGCCAGATCGATCTGCGTGTTGCCACACTGCCCACCATCTACGGGGAGAAGGTCGTCATCCGCGTGCTCGACAAGGACGACGCCATCCTCGACCTGAAGGATCTGGGGTTCCTGCCGTACAACCTCGAGCGCTTTGCCCAGTCCTATACAAAACCCTATGGCGCCATCCTCGTCACCGGGCCGACCGGCTCCGGCAAGACGACGACGCTGTACTCCACGCTCAATATCGTCAACCAGCCGGACCGGCACATCATCACCGTTGAGGATCCCGTCGAGTACCGGCTTCCCGGCGTCATTCAGGTTCAGGTCAACCGCAAGGCCGGGCTTTTTTTCGCCACTGCCCTCAAGTCGATCCTGCGTTCCGACCCCGACGTTGTGCTCGTCGGTGAGATCCGCGATGTGGAGACGGCGAAGACGGCGGTGGAGGCGGCGCTCACCGGGCACCTCGTGCTCAGCACCCTACATACCAACGATTCCTCATCGAGCATCGGCCGCCTGGTGGACATGGGTGTCGAGGCCTATCTGGTGGCGTCGTCGCTCGACTCGATCATCGCGCAGCGCCTGGCCCGGAGGCTTTGTGACCACTGCCGCCAGGGCCACGAGGTGACGCCCGAGATTCTGTCGCAGATGGGCCTCGGTCCGGACCAGGAGCCTTTTACGGTGTACGAGGCCGTCGGCTGCAAGGCCTGCGCCGGCACCGGCTACCACGGCCGCCTTGCCATCAACGAGGTGCTGCTGGTGGGCGAGGAGATCCAGCGGATGGCCGTCGAGCGCCGGCCCTCGGACGAGATCAAGAAGATCGCCGTCGAGCAGGGCATGTTGACCCTGCGCCAGGACGGCATGGAGAAGGTACGACTCGGCTTCACAACGCTCGAAGAAGTGTTGAGGGTGGTGGTCTAGTGGTTGATTCCACGATGATTCGTCAGTTGGGGCAACTGCTCGTCGATCGGGAGATCCTCACCGCCGGCGACTTCGATGAAGCTCTGGCTGCCGCCGACAGCATGGGCGGGCATCCGGTGCGGGTTCTCATGGAGAAGCACCGCGTCGATCCGGAGGTGATGCTCGAACTGGTGGCCGAGCGCCTCGGCATCGCGTACTTCGATTCGAAGAAGGGTCCGGCACCGGAACCCGAGGCCATTGGTCGGATCCAGCGCTCTGCCGCCTTGAAACACACCGCACTTCCTCTTCGCTTCGAGAAGCCGGACCGTCTCCACGTGGCGATGCCTGATCCTCTCAATGAAAAGAAGGTGGCGCATCTCGAGAGGCTGTCCGGGTGTCGGGTGGTGCCGGTGATCGGGCGTCGGCAGACCCTGGAGGAGTTGCTCCTTGTCGTCTATGCGGCAGCACCCGGAGCGCCCGCTGAGGGCGCCCTGGAGGTCGAGCAGCGCATCTGGGCTGGCTATCACATCAACGAATTGCTGGAAATCCTGCTCGATATCGGCGGATCCGACTTGCACCTCACCGCCGGATCACCTCCACAAGTGCGCCTCCACGGTCAGCTGCAGGTCCTGAAGGGCTACGAACGGCTGACCCCGGAGCAGCTGCGGACCATGATCTTCAGCATCCTTACGGGACGGCAGCGGGAGAAGTTCGAGAACAATCTCGAATTGGACTGCTCGCACCCGGTGCCGGGGAAAGGCCGTTTTCGGGTGAACGTGTTCCTGCAGCGCGGTTCGGTGGGGGCGGTGCTCCGCGGCATCCCCGAAGAGATCCACTCCCTCGAGGAACTCGGCATCCCGTCCGTCGTCGCTGAGTTCGGCCGGTCGGCACGGGGCCTGGTGCTGGTCACCGGCGCCACCGGGCAGGGCAAGTCGACGACCCTGGCCTCGATCGTCGACCTCATCAACCGCACCCGGGCGGTTCACATCATGACCGTCGAGGACCCCATCGAGTTCATGCATCGCCACAAGCGTTCACTTATCAATCAGCGTGAGGTGGGGTCGGACACGCCGTCGTTTGCCTCTGCCCTCAAACACGCCCTCCGCCAAGATCCCGACGTCATCTTGGTGGGTGAGCTGCGCGACCTGGAAACCATCGAAACCGCGCTCACTGCCGCCGAGACGGGTCACCTGGTCTTTGCCACCCTTCACACGCAGGACGCCCCCGGCTCGGTGGAGCGGATTATCGATGTGTTCCCGCCACACCAGCAGCAGCAGGTGCGGGTGCAGCTGGCCAGCAGCCTCCAGGGTGTGGTCTCGCAGTTGTTGCTGCCGAGGATAGATGGGGGCGGCAGGGTGGCTGCCGTGGAGGTCCTCGTGGCTACGCCGGCGGTACGCAATCTGATTCGTGAGGGCAAGGTGCACCAGATCCGCAGTTCCATGCAGGCCGGGGGTCAGCACGGCATGCAGACCATGGAGCAGTCGCTGGCTCAGCTGGTCCAGGCCGGGCGCATCTCAATGGCGGTGGCCACTGAGGCGACGGCTTACATTGACGAGCTCATGAAACTGCTTGGAGGTCAGCACAAATGAGCACGGCCACCATCTTCGACTATCGGGTGCGCGATCGCTCCGGGACCATCCGGTCGGGGTTCATGGACGGGTCCTCGGCGGCAGCCGTCGCCAAGACCCTGCGCGACAAGGGTCTCATTCCGTTGGAAGTGTCGGCCAGGAGGACCTCGGCGCTCGATAAGGAGATGAAGATCCCCGGCTTCGGCAAGCGCATCAAGTCGAAAGACGTTGCCTTGTTCAGCCGGCAGCTGGCCACCATGGTGAACTCCGGCCTCACCCTGGTGCGGGCCCTGAGTGTCCTCGAGGAGCAGGTGGAGACCCCGCTGCTCGCCGATGTGGTCGCCCAAGTGCGAACCAAGGTCGAGCAGGGCTCGAGCCTCTCGTCGGCCCTCGCCGAACACCCGAAGGCATTCAACCATCTCTACGTCGCGATGATCCAGGCGGGCGAGGTCGGCGGTGCCCTGGACGAGACACTGGTGCGGCTCGCCGACACGCTGGAGGCCGGGGTGCGGCTTCGCTCCAAGGTGAAATCGGCCATGGCTTACCCGGTTGTTGTGTTCATGCTCATAATCGGGATCGTCACCGCCATGCTCGTTTTTATCGTGCCCGTCTTCAAACGGATGTACGAGGACCTGGGCGGAAGTCTGCCCATGCCGACCCAGACGCTGATCAACATCTCCGGTTTGCTCACCAGGCTGTGGTGGCTGTTCCTGCTCATGACGATCGGGGCGGTCGTCGGATGCCGGCGCTGGATCGCCACCGAGAGAGGACGCCGTACCTGGGACGGCATCAAGCTGCGAATCCCCATCTTCGGCAAGCTGGTGTGCAAGGTCGCCATCAGCCGGTTTGCCCGCACGTTTTCGGTGCTCACCCGCACCGGCGTTCCCGTGCTCCAGGCACTCGATATCGTTTCGGTCACCGCGGGCAACACCATGGTCGCCGATGCGTTGGGGGACGTGGGCGCCTCGGTGAAGCGAGGTGAGCCGCTGGCGGCGCCGCTGCAGAGGCACGAGGTGTTCCCGCCGATGGTGACTCACATGATGGCGGTGGGAGAGGAAACCGGGGAGCTCGATACCATGCTGGCCAAGGTCGCCGACTTCTACGACCAGGAAGTCGAGGACTCGGTTGCCGCCATAACCAGCCTCATCGAGCCGCTGCTGATCATCATGATGGGTATGGCCGTCGGCGCCATTCTCATCTCCCTGTATCTGCCGATGTTCAACATCGCCAAGCTCATCCAGTAAGTAGTCCCTAAATGGCCCTCAAGGGAATCCTGCGCGGGACCGATGACTTCGACGGACCGAGATTCGGTTCCATGAGGCCCATCAGGAGGTTCTCAATATGATGAAAGCCATCCGGCGGCGGTTGGCTTCGGACGAGGGCTTCACGCTCATTGAGTTGATGGTCGTAGTGATGATCATTGCAGTTCTCATCGCTATCGCCATTCCCTCGTTCCTTGGCTTCCGCAGGTCCGCACAGGATCGTTCGGCGCAGAGTGATCTACGCAACGTAATGGTGGCAGAGAAGGCGTTTTGGCTTGAAGCCGGCGACTATACGGATACGGCGAGTGACATCACCGATCTGGAACCCAACGCCGTTCTCAACGCTGACCCTGCCCTCGGTGTGTATCTCGATCTGCCCGCAGCGTCCTCCGATGTTGTCTGCATCGTCCGGACTGCCGCTTCCGGCAACACCTGGTCTATCTGGGAGAGTTCGACGGACGGCACCTATTACGGCGAGGCCGATCTATCAGGGGCCGACTGTCATGCCACCCTGGTAGCTCTCCAGGCCGCCGTGGATCCCGACTTTGTGCAGACGGGCTTCCCGTAAGCCACGCGTAGCGGTGTAAGTGGGGCGGGTCCTCGGACCCGCCCCACTTTTCTGTCGGCGAATCCACTGGTCGTGGTCAATTGATCCTCCCGCCACCACAAGCACGGCGTGGGTTGTCGATTCCGCGGGCTCGATTCCGTACCCTGAGGGGCCCGTGATGCGGGTAAAACCGAGGCTAAGGAGATCCTTTGAACTGGGCGGTTGTCGGCGCGGCCGTCGGCGGATTGGTGATCGGCTCATTCCTCAACGTTGTGGCCTATCGAGTGCCCCGAGGCATGTCGGTGATGCGGCCTGGTTCGGCCTGTCCATCGTGCCGGCATCGGATCCGAGCCCGGGACAACATACCGGTGCTGTCCTGGATACTGCTGCAAGGGCGCTGCCGCGATTGCAGCAGCCGCATATCGGTGCGCTATCCAATCGTCGAAGCCGGCACCGGTGCTCTCTTTGCCGCCGTCGCCGCCATCATGGGACCGGCGTGGGTACTGCCCGCCTATCTGTGGTTCACCGGCGTAGTCGTGGTGCTGACGCTCACCGATCTTGATGAGCTGTGTATCCCGAATCGCATCCTGTTCCCCGGGATCATTGTGGGCAGCGTGCTCCTGGCGGGGGGAGCGCTGCTCGACGGCGAGCCGTGGATAGCCCCAGCACGGGCTCTCGCCGGCGGCGCGGCCTACTTCGGTTTTCTGCTCGTTGTGGCCCTGGTGGCGCGCGGTGGTTTCGGGTTTGGCGATGTCAAGCTGGCCTTTTTGCTGGGGGAGTTCCTGGCCTATCGCTCTTGGGAGACGCTGGCAGTGGGGGTCTTTGCCGCGTTTCTGTTCGGGGGATTGGCCGCTCTGGGCCTACTGGCGGCGCGACGGGTAGCGCGCAAGGACCTGATCGCTTTCGGGCCAGCTCTGGTTGCAGGTGCCTTTCTCGCCCTCGCCATTGCCGAGACCGTGGCCGATTGGTACCTGGGGTGACGACCATACGCGCGTGATCCGGGCGCGCTGCGTGTTCCCCTGCGGCGGTGAAATGCTTGGCCCCGCGCGCGCCCGGGTGTAGCCTCAAAGCTGACACACCTGTAGTTACAGGCGTGTGATCAAGTGAGGAGCCACCGCTTTATTGGTGGCCGTAGCGGAGGAATGGATGTCGATCGCTGTCGGCCTCGACATCGGCTCGGAGGCAGTCCGCGCCGCCGTCGTCGATACCGGTAGAGCGTCACCCGTGCTGCGGCGTTTTGCAGAGATGCCGCTGCCGCCGGGTGTCGTCGTGGCCGGGGATATCAACGACGAGGCTGCGGTAACCGAGGCGGTGTCTGCACTCTGGAAACGGCACCGGCTGCCGCGCAAGCGTGTGGTGGTTGGGGTGGCGAACCAGCGCGTCATAGTGCGCCAGGTCGACGTTCCGCATCTCGAAGAGGCCGAGCTCATCGAGGCACTTCCGTTCCAGGTCCAGGACGCCATTCCTATACCGGTCGAAGAGGCCGTGCTCGACTACGTGCCCCTCGAGGAGTACAACACGCCCGACGGCGATCTCATGCTGTCGATCCTCGTGGTGGCCGCTCCCCGCGAGATGGTGGAAGGTTTGCTGGCCGTGGCGCGCCGGTCCGGCCTGCAGGTGCAATGTGTCGATCTCCAGGCTTTTGGGCTGGTTAGGGCCGCTTTTGGGGCCGACCTCCTCCTCGGTGGCGACGGACCCCAGGGCCTGCTCGACATCGGGGCCTCCATGTCCCAGATCGTGGTCATTCGGGGCGGGATCTGCCGCTTTGTGCGCATCCTGCCCACCGGGGGCGACCAATTCACGGACGCCCTTGCCGCCGGGGTCTCCATCAGCCGCGAGGACGCCGAAGAGCTGAAACGTTCGGTCGGCGTTGCGCCCGAGGGTTTGCCCGAGGGCGACGACGAGGCCAGCGCCGCCTCCAGGATCCTCACCCGCACCGCCGATGCCCTCGTCGAGGAGATCAGGGGATCGGTGAATTATTACCTGACCCAGGCCGGGGAGCACTCGCTGAACCGGCTTGTGGTCGCCGGGAACGGTGCCCGCCTTCCCCACCTGGCCAACCGGGTGGCGCGAGCGCTGGGCACCCGGGTGGAGCCGGCTCGGGTGCTCGATCACGTGAGTGTCGGCCGGGTTCAGATGACGGAATCGCAGCTGCTCGAGCTGCAGCCGGTGCTGCCGGCCTCCGTGGGTTTGGCTCTTTGGGGGAGCTACATCGTGCCGCCGACGAATCGTTTTGCCCATGTCTCCGCGTAGGACGCTGCCATGAGACCGATCAACCTGCTCGCAGGCCTCAGCGAGAAGCAGCCCCGGCGGCTGCGGCCGCCGCTTGCCGCCACCAATCGGCGCCGGCGGGCGGGTTTCGCCATGTCTCCGCGTAGGACGCTGCCATGAGACCGATCAACCTGCTCGCAGGCCTCAGCGAGAAGCAGCCGCGGCGGCTGCGGCCGGCGCCTACCGCCACCAATCGGCGCCGGCGGGTGGGTTGCTCCGTATCTCCGCGTAGGACGCTGCCATGAGACCGATCAACCTGCTTCCCGCCGGCATTGCCGAGGAGCGGAGCAAGCGGCGCCGGGTGTTTCTCGTCATCGCCGCCATCGCCGTCTACATCTTCGCCCTGGTTGTTGGTGTCTTCTACTGGAACACCAAAGTGGCAAACAAGGTCGCCGAGGTGGAGGCCCAGGAGCAGAGGAACGAGCAGGTCCGGCTTGAGATCGGTGCTTTGGGTGATGCCGGGGCCATCGTGGTGGAACTCGAAGCCAAGAGCGAGCTGGTGCGGACTGCCTTGGCGGGTGAGGTGGATTGGGGGTCGTTCATCAATGATCTGTCGGTGACGACACCGTCGACCGTGTGGCTGAACAACATGAACGGGGCGGCCACGGAGACCTCGGTGGGCGGTTTGCTGGCGCAGGTGTCGTTCAGCGGCAACGGCATAACCGGCTACGGCGACGTTTCGGCGTGGATTCGCAGCCTCGACTCGGTGGAGTATGTGAGCATCACCGGCGTCTGGGTTCCATCCGCCCAGCAAGAGCCGGGGCCACCGGTGCTCGTGACCTTCAACTCGACGGCGGTATTGACCTCGTACGCCGGCACCAACAGGATCGAAGCACTGATACCGGTCGTGGGGGATTCCTGAGATGCGGCGGCTTGCTGTACTCGTGACTCTTGGAGCGCTCTTGCTGGCGGTGGCCTGGTGGTTCCTTCTCATCTCGCCGCGCAACAACCGTATTGCGGAGGAGCAGAGGAAGCTGGATGCGGCTGTGGCCATGCACATCACGCTGCAGGCCCAGCTGGCGGAGCTGCAGGCGATCGATGAGGCGTCCGTCGAGTACCAGGCGGCGATCAGCAAGCTGGAGATGCTGATTCCTGAGAATCCCGAACTGGCCGACCTCATCGACCAGCTCGACGAGTTGGCCACGGCCGCCGGGGTGGATGTGCAATCGATGTCGCCGGCGGTGCCGGCGCTGCTGGCGGATTCGGACCTGCGGGCGATCAGCATCAGCCTGACCATCGACGCCGACTATTACTCGATAATCGACTTCCTTTCTCGGGTCATCGACTCCGACGACACCGACCGCCTCATCCGCGTCGACGCCATTGCCCTATCCTCGTACGAGGATGCACAGGGAGCGACGCGGCTGTCGGCCAGCGTGGCACTTCGTGCCTTCACCCGGAGCGATCTGCTGCCGATCGGGGAGCCGATACCCGTGGACGACGGCGTGATCCCCAGTGACGGCACCAATGGCGATGGCCCCGACGAGACACCGGAAGCCGGCGAGCCGGAGGCGACGTGAGCATGTCTGCAAGCGGCGCTAGACGTACTTTCCTGGCTGTGATCATCTCGCTGCTGCTGGTGGGCACGGCCGGAGTCTCGGTATGGCTCATGGCGTCGTCGGGAGTGTTCTCGCTTGGCGACGATCAGAATCTGCCGAGTGCGCCCGGAGCGGGGCCGTCGGCGGTGGAGACGGCCGACGACCCACTGCCCTTCTACGGCGGCGCGGTGTATGCCCCCCGTGACCCCTTCGAGCCGCTGGTCACGACGGCGACGACGGTGCCCGGCGCCACCACCACGGTGCCCGGCGCCACCACCACCACGGTGCCCGGCGCCACCACCACCACGGTGCCCGGCGCCACCACCACCACGGTGCCCGGCGCCACCACCACCACCCAGGGCAATGTTCCCGACACCAAACGCATCACCCTGCTCGAGATCACCGTCGACGACGGTGTGTACACCGCTGTGGTCAGTGTGGACGACGTGACCTATACCGTCGGCGTCGGCGACACCTTTGCCGGCGACTTCAAGGTCATCAGCCTGGACAGCGACAGCGGCGTGTTCATGTACGGCGACAACGTGTTCACCCTGTCGGTGGGCCAGTCGATCGTCAAGTAGCGTCCTTCGGCGGCGGTACCATCTCGTCCATGTTGCGGTTTCTCACCGCCGGCGAATCACACGGGCCCGGCCTGGTCACCATTGTGGAGGGACTGCCCGGCGGGCTTGAGGTGACTCTGGGGGGGCTTGTCGCCGAGTTGGCGCGGCGCCGGGCCGGGCACGGCCGCGGTCGCCGTATGGAGATCGAGAACGACGAGATGGAGATACTCGGCGGCGTGCGGTTCGGGCGCACTTTGGGCAGCCCGGTGGCAGTCTTGGTGCGCAACACCGAATGGGCCGAATGGGAGGCGGAGATGTCCCCCCATCCCGGGGAGCCCTCGGCCCAGCTGACCACGCCGAGGCCGGGGCACGCCGATTTGGCCGGGATGCTCAAGTACAACACCCACGATGCCCGCGATGTTCTCGAACGCGCTTCGGCGCGGGAGACGGCGGCGCGTGTGGTTGCCGGCTACCTGGCCAAGAGGCTGCTCGCCGTCGCCAGAGTGCAGGTGCTCAGCCACGTGGTGGCCATAGGCGGCGTCGCCGCGCCGGAGGGAGCACGCCCGGGCCCAGACGACCTTGCCGCCATCGACAAATCTCCGGTACGGGCCTTCGACGCCGCCGCCGCGGCGGCGATGGTGGAGGAGATCGATAGAGCCCGCGCCGACAAGGACACACTTGGGGGCATCATCGAAGTGCTGGCCTACGGGGTGCCTGCGGGTGTAGGCAGTCACGTGCACTGGGACCGGCGCCTCGATGCCCGACTGGGGGCGGCCCTCATGTCCATTCCCGCCATCAAGGCGGTGGAGGCCGGCGACGGTGTGGAGACGGCGAGGCGGCGCGGCTCCGCAGCGCATGATGAGATCGGTTACGAGGAGGGGTTCTCTCGGGAGACCGATCGTGCCGGCGGTATCGAGGGCGGCATCAGCACCGGCGAGACCATCCGGCTGCGGGCGGCGATGAAGCCGCTCTCCACGCTGGGCCGTCCGCTCGGCACCGTCGATGTGGTGTCGAAAGAGTCCGACACGGCGTTTCGCGAACGCACCGACACCTGTGCCGTTCCCGCGGCCGGGGTGGTGGCCGAGAGTATGGTGGCGTTGACCCTGGCCGCCGAGATGCAGCGCATGTTTGGGGGGGACACGGTGGCCGATTTTGTGGGGGCGGTGGAGGCGTATCGCAGGCGCCTCGCCGCATTCTGAGTGTCGACCCTGTGGCTCGTTGGGATGATGGGATCGGGCAAGAGCACCGTGGGCCGGCTGGTGGCGTCGGGGACCGAGCGCCCCTTCCTCGACTTGGACACGTTGATCGAAACTGAAGCCGGCATGACCGTGCCCGAGATCTTTGCCTCCGAGGGTGAGGCCGGCTTTCGTCAACGTGAGGCGGCGGCGGTGGCGAAGACGGCCGGCGCCGCGGCGATTGTGGCCTGTGGCGGGGGTGTGGTACTGCGGGCGGGCAATGTGGAAGTCATGCGGGCCAACGGGGTCGTGATCTGGTTGGATGCGCCGGCGGGCGAGCTGGCCCGGCGGGTGGGCGACGGCGGCGGAAGACCGCTGCTCGACGACGGTGACATCGAGGTGACGCTGGAGCGGATTGCTGCGGAGAGGGAGCCGGCGTATGCGACCGCTTGCCATCACCGGGTCGAGACCGGGGGTGCCGTGGCGGAGCAGGTGGCGGAGGAGGTGAGGCGGCTGTGGAACGCTTCGAGGTAGCCGGAGTCTCCGAGGTTTTGGTGGGCCGCGGGCTGCTGGATGCAGCGGTGCTGCTCTCCGAGCGTCCGGGGCGGGCGAGTGTGGCGGTGCTGGCCCAGCCGTCTGTGGCGAAGCTGGGCCGGCGCCTGGTGCAGGAGATACGCCGGGCCGGAGTGGCGGCCGAGGTGCGGATCCTTCCCGATGGTGAGGCGGCAAAGACCATGGCCGTGGTTGAGGACGTGTACCAATGGCTCACCTCTGTGGACTTCAAACGCGGGGACACCGTGATCGGCGTCGGAGGTGGCGCCCTCACCGATGTAGCCGGGTTTGTTGCCGCCACGTACCTGCGCGGGGTGGAATCGGTGTACGTGCCGACCACGCTGCTGGGCGCAGTCGACGCTGCGATCGGCGGGAAGACGGCGGTGAACCTGGAGGCCAAGAACATCGTCGGCGCCTTCCATCATCCGGCCCGGGTGGTGGTGGACGCCGACGTGCTCGATCTCCTGCCCCCGGAGCTGCGACGTGAGGGCTCGGCCGAGGCGGTGAAGGCGGGGCTCATCGGCGATCCCAAGATCGTGGACCTCTACGAGCGGGACGGCCTCGATGCCGATCTCGAGGAGATTGTGCGCCGGGCCATGGCGGTGAAGGCGGCGATCGTGACCCGCGACCCGACCGAGCACGGGGAGCGAGCGCTGCTCAATTACGGCCACACCGTGGGCCATGCCGTCGAGATGGCCGCCGGGCTGTCGCACGGAAGCGCGGTTGCCGTCGGCATGGTGGCGGCGGGCCGGGCCTCGAGCCTGGCGCTCGGTTTTGCCGACGAGGAGCGGCAGCGCCGGGTGATCGCGAGTCTGGGGCTGCCGGTGGCCGCGCCCGAGGCGAACGCGGCCGAAGTCCATCGGCTGCTGGCCATGGACAAGAAGAGGGACGCCGAGGGCCTACGTATGGTGCTGCTGGCGGCCATCGGGGAGCCGCAAGTGGAACACGTCGACTCGGCTACCGTTGAACAAGCCCTCGGCATCATCGGCATCTAGG
>Ga0307421_1000016_pt1 | contig 95647 bp, 89 predicted proteins | sample SalMarWE160270MG_FD_202163 | JGI IMG/M metagenome (GOLD analysis project Ga0307421, IMG submission 202163) | Salt marsh sediment microbial communities from the Plum Island Ecosystem LTER, Massachusetts, United States - WE1602-70 | ecosystem: Environmental > Aquatic > Marine > Intertidal zone >... | reverse complement strand
CTGCCTCTCTCCCGATTCCTTAACTATCAGTTCATTCGTTTAATCGATTCTATTCATATGTTTGCATTTTTAATTGCTCTTGAATCTTTTTTGACCGTGTTTTAAAATTTATGAATAGATCAGGTTAAGTTAATAAAAATGATAGCTATTATTAATATATAAAATCTCGATTTCTTCAGGTAGTGTCAACTTGATTGTGTAAAATTAGTCAGCTCCAGATTTTGCAGTACTGGCAAATGGCTGGCTCTTTTCCCCATAGGGAAGTTTCTCCAATGCAATTCCATCTTCAGACAGATAAAAGCCAGGAGGGTATAACAGGCATGTTCACCCGCCACTATCTCCATGGGCTTTGTTCTGCGTTTAAACTCTTTGTTCAGACGTTCGATGATGTTGGTTGTCCGCAAAAAGATCCATTCTTCTTGAGGGAAATTAAAAAACGTCAAGCATTTCTCTATATTCCTTTCCAGGCATTTAACAGCCGAAGGAAGCTCTTTTTCCCACTTCTCCTTGAAAAGCCTAAAATATTTCAAGGCTTTGTTTTTGGATGAGGCATAAAAAATGGTCCGCACATCATCTGAAACCGTCTTTTTCAGTTTCATGGGAACTTTGGCCAATATATTTTTGGCTGCATGCACTTGGCAGCGCTGGATCCTGGACTTGGGGAACTCTTCAGTGAAGATCCTCTCCAATCCAGGCAATCCATCCATGACTCCGAGTTTTACCTCCCGTGCGTCAAGACCTCTGCGTTTAAGGTCCTTGAAAAATTCCCTCCAACTGGAAGCGGATTCCTTATCCCCAGCCTGTAGTCCTAGAACCGTCCTCTGCCCGGATGTGTTCACTCCAATGGCTACAAGCACTGGAACGTTCTCCACACTCTTTGCCACTCTCATCTTAAAACACACCCCGTCCACAAACAGATATTTGATCCTCTCAGCTGATAAATCCCGCTCTCTCCACTTCTCCACAGCATCAATCAGCTCGCGGCTCACCAGGCTGACCTGGGAATGGCTTATCCGTCTGCCAATCAACTGCCTTGAGATCAGGGAAAGAGTCCGGGTGCTGATCCCAGTAAGAAACATCAAACATATGTCTTTTCTCAGCTCTTCTTCCATCTGTTTGCTGCGGGGTATCACCAAACTTTTAAAAAATCCTTTCCGGTCCCGGGGAACCTCTAAATCCACGGAACCAATCCCTTTGAAGGTCACATTGCGATGATAGGAACCGTTTCTATGATTTCCATCACTATTGGCTCTCTCATAGGGTTTCCGGCCCAGATACTCTGTAAGCTCCATTTTCATCACTTCATTCAGATATCGCCCCACAGACCCTCGAATCTCAGAGCGTATCATTTTAAATATGCTCCACGGACTCCTTTGTACCATCTTGCAAATCTTGATGAACTCTGGTACGCTAAGTTCAACTTTCATAGGCTCTTTCTCCTTTCTAAAATAGGTTTTCTAATATTCCCTATTTTAAGGAAAAGAGCCTTTTTTACTACGCCTTCTCTATTTCACACAAAATATTTTACACTGCCATTTCTTCATTTCATAATAAAATTTTTTTTACGAACATTAATCCCTTTACTGACTATCTACTTACTATTTATAGAATAAATAATAAAATATTTTTGTCAAGCAAATTCGCCAAAATTGTCATAAAAATTTAAAAAAGGGCTTTTTTGAAATTCTTCAAATTCAACTGTTCGCTTCTCTCCGAACTGTGTGTCTGCGGCAAAGGGGCTCTTATAAAATAACTTAAGGCAGCCACAAAAAAGATCTCACCCCGGGCATCATTGCGGTGATCCAGTCATTCGGAAGCCGGATATAGATAAAGTAGATCCTCATAACCGCCTGTTAGATCTTGGATGCGCTCAGGGCATTCTCAGTTACTTTCTCAGGAAAAAAGGAGGGTTCTGGATAAGCGCAGATCAAGATTTTGTCAATGTTCAATCCAGTAAAAAAATTCTCAAAAAAAATCTCATTCAGTTGGAGCCCGGGCCCCTTCCGTTTAAAGATGAATCGTTTGACAAAGTAGTGTGTCTTGACTATCTTGAACATCTTGAAGATGACCAGATGTGTGTGAACGAGATATGCAGGGTGCTGAAAAAACAAGGTGAATTCATCGCAGCGACTCCAAGAACAGGAAAAATTTTCCTCCTTAATTACCTCCGTCCTCTTCTGGGGATGAAGCTGGAATTTTACGGCCATAAAAGAGAGGGATATTCTTTAAAAGGATTAAAAACTCTTATTGAAAAAGCTGACCTCCGATTCATAAAACACAGCTCTTTTTCCGGATTTCTCACAGAGCTCATCGAGCTTATGCTCAACTTCTTATACATAAAGCTGTTTGCATCAAAAAAGTCCCTCAAATTGAGAGACGGAAACATAAGGCCTTCCACATCCAGCGAGTTCGACTCGAGTAAAAGAGCATTCGGTCTCTATTCGCTGATTTACCCTTTAATCTGGATCATCACCCGAATAGACAAAATTTTCTTTTTCCAGAGGGGATACGGCATCATGGTATGGGCCAAAAAAAAGGCAGAATAATGGAGGTAAGGAAAAAAATCGGCCTCTTTCTCGGCCCTCTTCTCTTTCTTATCACTTATTTTTCTCCCATCCTCTCCCAAAATCCAAAAGCCCACAGGCTTCTGGCCGTGTTCTTTCTGGTCATAACCTGGTGGGTAACAGAATGCATCCCTATTCCTGTCACAGCCTTGCTGATACCTGTGTTTATCACTATCTTTCAAATCTCCAGCATTCATGAGGCTCTTTCTCCTTTTGCCAATCCTATCATAATGCTTTTCCTTGGAAGTTTTATCCTTGCCAGAGCTATGTGCGTTCACTCTTTGGACAGAAAACTGGCTTACTCTGTTCTTTCTCTCAAATCGGTCAAACACAGCCAAACCCGGGTTCTCTTTGCATTCGGGCTTCTCTCCTTATTCCTCTCCATGTGGATAAGCAACACAGCCACTACAGCCATGATGTACCCTATTGCCATGGGAGTCCTGGCCTCTTTTCACCACAAGGAAGAGGGAAAAGGCCTGTCTTTCAAAGTCATCCTTCTTTTGACCTTAGCTTATTCGGCTTCCATTGGAGGCATAGGGACTCCTATCGGAAGCCCTCCCAATCTTATAGCCATTGGCATGCTGGAAAAACTTGCCGGTTATAAGATTGATTTTTTTCAGTGGATGGTAATCGGGTTTGTCATCCTTATTCCCATGTATGCGTGCCTTTTTTTCTTTATGAAACACAAGTTGAAAAAGATCGACTCTTCAAACAAAGCTCTCAAGACGAAAACTTTGGATAAAGACGAAACACCCACAAAGCTCACCCGGCCGCAAAAAAATGTTTTGACTGCTTTTTCCCTTACGGTGTTTCTCTGGACTTTTCCCGGCATTATCTCCCTGGCACTGGGCAAAGCCCATCCTTTGACCCTGTGGCTGCAGCAGCACATACCTGAATCAGCAGCCGCACTTATTGGCGCGGGACTGCTCTTTCTTCTTCCTGTTGACCTATCCAAAGGACGCTTCACCCTTACTCTCAAAGACGCTATAAATATCGATTGGGGAACCCTTCTTCTCTTCGGCGGGGGTCTTTCTCTCGGATTCCAGATGTTTGAAACGGGATTGGCTGACATTATTGGTAAATATTTTATCTCTTTGGGAGGAAAACACGCTGGAATTTTGCTCATCACTTTTATCTCTATTGCTTTTAGTGTCTTTCTCACTGAAGTAACCTCAAATACAGCATCGGCCAATATGATCATTCCCATTATCATAGCCCTGTCACATGCGGCTTCCGTCAATCCTCTGATCCCGGTACTGGGGAGCGCCATCGGGTGCAGTTTCGCTTTCATGCTTCCGGTAGCCACACCGCCCAACGCCATCATCTATGGATCCGGAATGATCAAGCTTCCCCAAATGATAAAAGTGGGATTCTGGCTGAATATAACAGGTATCCTTATCATATGGCTCTGTCTTTGTCTTGTTTCATCAGTCATGGGTGTCATTTGATATTTTAAGACCTGTGTATTATCATTGAGCCTCACTTCAAGAAGTATGGCAGGGCCATGAATACTCAGTTGATGCGCAAAATAGACCGGAGTGTCGGAAAGCCTATCTGTTCTCTTCTGACTCTGGCACATAAATTCTTAAAGGTCTTTAAAAGGCCCTCTGCGGTCAGACACCCAAAAAATATCCTTTTCATTGAAATGTCAGAAATGGGAAGCATCATATTGGCTTATTCCCTTTTTTTAAAAACGAAACAATACTATCCGGAGGCATGCCTTTATTTTCTGACATTCAAACAAAGCCGGCATGCTGTGGATATACTCAATATCATCCCGAAAAACAATGTCTTTGCCATAGACAACCGGAACCTGTGCCTTCTCGCACTCTCCACTCTAAAAACACTGCGTGAACTCCGCAGGATCGATCTGGATATGGCTGTTGATATGGAGACTTTTTCCAGGTTTTCGGCCATTCTCAGTTATCTCAGCGGCGCCAAAAACAGAGTGGGCTTTTACCGGTTCAATCAGGAAGGACTTTATAAAGGAAGGTTTCTCACTCATGAAGTTCCTTTCAATCCCCATATCCACATGACACAAAACATGCTCAATCTCATTTATGCGGCCCATTCCTTCAAATCAGATATCCCGCCCACCAAAAGAATACCTGATGATAAGGATATCCGCATTCCAAAATACCATCCCCCGAAAGATATCGAACAAAAAGTCTGGAAAAAAATTGCCGACAGAATTCCTTTAAAGAAAAAAAACAGTAAAATTATTTTGATCAATCCCAATGCCAGTGATATTGTCCCTCTGAGGCGGTGGCCTGCGGAATACTACATCCGTCTTATCCGTCTTATATTGAAAAATCCGAATCCGTTGATCCTTATAACAGGAAAGGCTTCTGAAAAAAAACAAGCAGAAAAAATCATAAGGGTCATTAAATCGGACCGGTGTCTGAATTTCGCAGGAAAAACTTCCTTTCCTGAACTCATCACTCTGTATCACTTGGCAGACATCCTGATCACCAATGACAGCGGCCCGGTTCATTTTTCAACCATGACCGGTATAAGGACATTTGTGTTCTTCGGCCCGGAAACTCCAAAGATATTCGGACCTCTGGGGGAAAAATCCCATGTGTTCTACAAAGGCATGGCCTGCAGCCCCTGTGTGTCTGCCTTCAATCAGAAGCACTCACCTTGCAGGGACAATCAATGCTTAAAAAGCATCACTTCTGAAGAGGTTTATGAAAAAGTGCTTCCTTATCTGGTTTAGGAGAAGGTTTAAGAACAGTCTTCCGGGTAAGATCTTGAAGAGACGTGTCAGGTTCTCTGTACTGACCAAAAAGGCGTTCCAAGCTGGTGTAAGTAAAGATTTGACTCGGAAGTTTGAACCGGATCAAGTGGAAGAACAGGAAATAGGCAGTGATAATAACAGGATAATAAAAAAGGGCATCCAACAGCTCCACAGTCCACCAGTTCCGGATAGACTGGAGTTGGGGAATGAACTTGGTCAGCCATGTGTAGAGTGCAGAACCTGCAGCCAAAGAAATACCAAGGGTCCAGAGGATGGCTGCCCAGGAGTGTCCCGCCTCAACAGCATGGTTGGGGCAGCCGTTCAAACATCGGAGACATGCCTCGCAGTTGTATCTCCAGTAAGGACGTTTCTTTTTCCCTCCTCTCATGACTAAAGCACCTGTGGGGCAGGACTTTACGCACACTCCACAGCCCTTGCAGTGGATATTGGCAAACATGATTTTCCCCATAAAAAACTTACCAACAATCAAATAAAGCAGGGGAAACAACGGGAAAAAATAGAGAAGAGGAAGCGCCCATAAGAATTCATACAGATTGTTTTTTGTCAGCCACAGTGACTTTCTTCTAAAAAAAAGAGGGAAATACTTATCTGCCTTTTTTCTGGCTGCGGCAACAACCCTCCGGGCATGCCGGGGAGTCAGTGCCGGATGGAGAAAGGTCATGTTTGCAGGCATATCAAAACTGACAGCTCCCCTGGGAGAATATCCCTTAAACAAGAGAATGAGAGCCGGCAGAAAGGATGCCAGCCCAGCCGCCCCTGGAATTTTGAGGGGGCCGATGAAAAAACTTCCCCTTGTCGTAAGGCACAGAAAGTGTATCCCTCTTTTTCTCGGCATTCTGAAGAGAAATTTTAGGACCGACCAGGGAGGCATCAATCCGTGAGTGGGAAAAGAAAGGGCAACCAGGTGTTCAGACAAAGAAATTTCATGCTGAGGATCCCCCTGATCCACAGGCGCAATGAGTGAAGGGATCCCCCTGTCCCTGCAGGATTCGGCAAACCATCTGGCTGTACGATAAGAATTTCCTGTTCCGCTTGAAAAATAAACCGTCGCACTTTTATATTTATGAGGCCCGGTCTTCATTTGATCTCCTGGGACTGAAAAACACCATTCATGAATATTGATTTCTTTTTAAATTTTATTATTGTTTCAGAAACCTTTCCATAGGACGAAAGTCCCAGTTATCAAAAATGAGACAGAAGTACTAATCCATTTTCTGAATGACAACATCCAGATCGATTTGAATGGTATCATGCATACCCCAGTGCAGGTCCTTAAAATAACTCCCATCAGGGGATATTTCCACGGAAAAGGATTTCATCTTTTCATTAAAAATACCAAGGAGTTTGTACAGGGGATATTCTTCCACAGGAGCAGAATACGGCGGACAATTCACTATTATTGAGAAGGATGGATTTTCAAAACGAATCTCTGCCTCAAAGGTCATGCGGCCAGCCGGATCCCAAACAATATCCGACCATGACACCGGGCTTTTTGTGCCGATCATATCATCTGGAATTTCAAGAGTGCAGTAGGGGCCTTTTTCATGGTAATCCGTCAGCCGGATCTCTCCGGTTTGTGATGCAGCAGAACCGCCTGATTTTGGAAAAGTAACTTCCATTTCCACAACCCCCACGCCAACCGGTTCGGAATAAGGTGTGCCTTCGGGATAATCAGGTATTTTTGACAAGTCACTTTCAAACGTAATGGACATCATGACTTTGAATTTCGTTTCCCCTGCTGTGCCGCAGTCAGCTAGAGTAAACAAGCAAAAAAGCAGCACAATGGACATTGCCCAGATTGTTTTTCTTTGTTGAATCATGAATTCTCCTTGAAGTGATAGGATAATGCCTTCCTTTTGTTCATTTTATAAAAACAAACAATCAGCTGTCAAAAAAACACATAAACAAAAAGGGAGACATTTCTTAAAATAATAAAAAAACAGCAATGGCCATTCTTGAAAAAATCATACAAATCTCTAAAATGAAAGTAATAATAGTACCGCCATTTTTTTGACAATGAAAAGACCGCTCATAAAAACCCTGATCCTTCTCGCTCTTGTAAGCGCACTGGTCTTTCTGTTTTTCGCTAAAGTCAGATCTGGTATGGTCGATTTTGAAGTCAACTACACTGCAGGCAAAAGACTGACATGGGGGGAATCCCTTTACAGAGTCACAGATGAACACTATATGTTTAAATATCCATCCCCTGCGGCCATCCTTTATGCACCCTTGTCCTATCTCCCTCTGGATCTAGCCAAAGCCGTCTGGTACACCGTTGTGGTCCTGAGTTCAGCCGCCATCATAGGGCTCTCCAGGAATCTTTTCCCCGAAAACAAGCGCCCTGTCAGATGGACTCTTTTTCTTCCTTTTTTGATCTTAGCCAGATATTTCTTCCGGGAGATCGAACTAGGGCAGATCAATGCGTTTATCACAGCGCTCCTTCTTATCATGACCGTGGTTCTGATCCGATCTGAAAAAAAACATTCCGGAAAACTGGAAGCTGCATCGGGAATCCTCTGGGGTATTGCAGTCGTATTGAAGCCTTACGCTCTCATATTTTTCCCTTATTTCATTTTAAGAAAAAAAATCATCCCGCTTATTTCAGGCTTCCTATCCATCTGCCTGTTCCTTGCTGCGCCTGCCCTTTACTATGGGTGGAATGGAAACAGGGAAGTCTTTACGGAATGGATCGCCACTCTTTCTCAATCCACTCCCCAACTGCTGTCCACACAGGATAACATTTCAATCTTCGCCTTTTTTTCCAAATGGACAAACAGCGCAGGATGGGCCGTATATCCCGCTGTGGTTTGTATTTTCGGACTGGCTCTTCTTACTCTTTTTGTTATGAAAAAGCGGTCTCAGGTCATGTCCCCCTCTGTACTTGAGTCATCGCTCCTTCTCCTGTGCATACCCCTGGTCTCCCCTTTGGGGTGGGATTACACACTTCTTATGGCTTTTCCCGGGCTTATGGTCGTTGTTTATCACTTTTCATCGTTTTCAAAGGCCGGAAAGATCGTTCTTATCATAAATCTGTCTGTCATATTTTTTTCACTCTATGACCTGATGGGAAAGGAGCTGTACGCCTCGTTCATGTCTCTTTCAGTTATTACGGTTAACTTCTTGATACTGGTGTTTTATCTTTTTTATCTCCGCTTTCATAAAACTTGCTAGCTATTTAACCTGGATGATGAACGAGTCAAGGTTGAAGATAGCTTACTGAAATTCAGGTGTGGCTGAAGCGACATTGAAGATTTAGCCTTCGGAGTGCTGTGTTTGAGGGAACTCGGCAGAGCCGAGCTGTGAGCATGTCTGACCCACGGACGGGGGGAGTTGCGCAGCAGCCGAGAATACAGTGCGAAGAATGGCGTTAAAAATCTTTAGCGAGCACAAGCTATATCTGAATTTCACATTGGCTCGCCTCAATGGTAAAAAAATGAACATCGCCATTTTTTTATGAATAGTTCAGGTTAAAGGTTGAAATCTTTTTCTGAAAAAACCTGAGCAGTGAATATCTCTATTTCCGCTCCTTTTTTCCAGGCCTCCTCACTCAATCCCGCTTTCAGACATCCGTGCCTGAGATATGTCTCCAAATCCCATCCATATTCCATGGGAACCTGGGGCAGAAGAAGACCGGAATTCAAACCTTTGGAAACAATGATGCCGTGTCTCCCTACTTCTATTTCAGAAATATCCTTTATTCTTTTCGGAACGGAAAGCACGGAAACCTCAATATCGATAGCAGGAAATTCCGCTTTTTCAACAGGCAAAAACCGCGGATCCTTTGCGGCTGCCATGATAGAAGTTTCGATAATGGCCTTATACAAAGGGTAGCTGGGAGTGGGATATCCTATACATCCTCTCAATTGATGATTGTGCTTGATGGTTACAAAAGCTCCCCTTTTTTCTTTTAAAACACCTTCCTCAACCTCAACATCTATGTGCTTCCCCTTTTCAAGATAATACTTTATGGAATCACGGGCTAGTTTGAGTAAAAATCTTTGCTGGTCCTTATCAAGGTCCTTTTCCATTAAATTCTACTCCCTGTTAATGATATGGGTATCAACGGATTTCAGGCTAAACGCATCATCATAATCTATGTAAAAAGAATCCACTGAAATACCCTTTTCTCTGTCCGTTTTTATCCTTAAAAGAACCTTTCCCACAGCAAAAGGAAAAAAAATTCTTTTATCGCTTTTTTCATCTGAAGAAAAGGTGTAAAATCCAACCACTTTATCATCAAAATGGCGGTTGATTTCCGCAAAGCTCTCTTCCGTCATACCAAGAGCCTTATGAAGGGGAAAGACCTGTTCAATATAATATTCATATCCCCGTTTATGACCGATAAGGACCCCTTGCAAACAGGAACTGCAGAGAGCCAGTCCCTCTAAATATCTCTGAGCTTCACGGCCTAAATACACATCCATTTTTTCCATTATAACAAATTATTCTGTCATTTTTTACACATAAGTGATATATATATGCAAAACAAACAACGAAGGAGAAAGCAATGAGGGTTAAGATCTTTACATTCGTGGTTATACTTATTTTTCCGCTCGCTCTCTTGAGTCAGGATGCAGAGCAGATACTCACCCAAGCTGACGATTTGTTTGATACGATGTCAGACATGGAAACAGCAGAGAAAGCCCTGGATCTCTATCGAAAAGCCCTGAACCTTACAGAAGACAAATATGAACCCTACTGGAAGATCGCAAGAATGTTCTATTACATTGGAGAACATACTGAGAGCAATAAAGAAAAAAAGAATATTTTTTCCCAAGCTCTTTACTATGCTGAAAAGGCTATCCAGCTCAGTCCTGAACAACCGGATGGATATTACTGGAGGGGAGTCAACAACGGAAAATACGGAGAGAGCAGAGGTGTCTTAAAAAGTCTGTTCCTTGTCAAGCCAATAAAAAGTGATATGAACAAAGTGATTGAACTCGACCCGGAATTCGAAGACGGAGGCGCTTATAGAGTGCTGGGCCGGGTCTATTTCAAGCTTCCCGGTTTTGCCGGCGGGAGTAACGAGGAATCCTTGAAACTGCTGGAAAAATCCATTGAAATAGGGCCTGAGGACGCAAACACAAGGCTCTTTTTAGGAGAGACTCTTCTTGCTATGAATGACATAGAAAGAGCCAGGGAAGAACTTGAGTCTGTGCTTTCTATGGAAGACGACCCTTATTGGAAATCCGATGTGGGCAATGCAAAAAAAAGTGCCGAGGAGCTTCTCAAGGATAAAAAGTTTCGAAAGGATTAAAAATACTTTTCAGCTGATTCTTCAAGCTCTCTCAATGACTTTTCAACTTTAAGGCATTCTCTTTCAAATTCGTCAGGTTTCAAATCCGAAGGGATCTTCATGGGCATCCCGTGAACCGCGACCAATTTTGTGAAAGGATAAAAAAACAGAAAACGATCCCAGCTTTTAAAAAACTTCCCCTTTTTTGAAGAATAAGTGAACGGCACCAAATAAGCTCCTGTTTCCTGTGCAAGCCGAACAGCACCGGGTTTCATTTTTCTCTCCGGGCCTTTTGGGCCATCTGCGACTAGGATCAATTCACCACCTGAGGTCATCAATTTTTTCATTTTTTTCCATTCGTCCACTACAGGATGAGAACCTGAACCTCTCAACAATTTGTATCCCCATCCGGATAAAATCCGGGCAATGATTTCTCCATCCCTGCTGGGACTGACTAAAGCGGATATGCCTCTCTTCCTGAAAAAATAGGAAGAAAACAGAATCCTTCCATGCCATAGAATAAAAATGACAGGCTTTTGAGATTTTCTTAATTTGATATACGGCTTTTCCCCTATCACAGTCTTCCGGGTCGATATCCCCAAAAGCCAAATCAGAAACCTCCCTGACAAGCCTATGATAGTCCAATAAATTCTCTCAAAAAAAGACATTAGATATATTTAGATACATAATAATCAGTGGCCGCTAAAGAGTAAAGCGGAAAAGTCTAATGGCGACCGTCCATGACCCATCCTACCAAAAAGCTCAAACCACTGATCCCTAATCCCAAGGGAACGGAATAAGGCCATTCAGGCCATTTCAAATGAATCATTCCGGTACCTGACAAAAAACCAATAAATGAAAAAAGTGTTCCCGATGAAAGGCCCAGAAGTCCTGCGAAAAATTTTTTCTTCTTGAAATAAAGCATCGCAATCCCGGGAATAAAAAAACCCACGCACATTATCTCCGAGGCCAACCCCAGTGTTTTTAGAATACTCTGCATCCTGGTCGCTATGAGAAAGGCCATCCCTCCCACTACCAGAGTTGCGGCCCTGCTCAGAAAAACGGTATGTTTTGATTGGTTGATGCGGAATATCTGTTGAAACACATCACGGGTCAAAGAGAGAGCACCCGTATTTATGGCCGTATCCATAGTGGACATCAATGCCGCGGTAATGGCTAGGAATAAGATCCCTCCCAGTATATATCCTGACTTCCCGGATATAATGGCCGAAAGAATCGGTCCCTCCTGATCCGCTGACGAAAACAAGGCTAAAGAAAGCATTCCTATGAGGGTAACAGCTCCGTAATACAATAAAAAAGTCGCTGACGAAGCAAAAAGGCCCTTTTGAGCCTCCTTTTTTGTGCGGGCAGACTGGATCCTCTGCCAGACAATAGGGGAGATAGTCCATGCGGCTGTGAAGGAAACAAACACCAGAAAGCTTCTTTCAAAATTGTGGAAAAAATTAAAATAATTGGTTTTCCCAAACTGCTGCGCTAAAAAAGAAACATCTGAAAGAGAAGAGGAACCGAACAGGAAAACACAAAGTCCTGTCACGCCAACCACGATACAAAAAAATTGAAACCCGTCTGTGATCACTACTGAAAAAAAACCGCCAAAAACTGAATAAATCAAAACCACACCGGCTCCTAAAAGCAGCCCTTTGACATAAGTCGTTCCAATAAACTCACAAAGGAATTTTCCGGCGGCCACCATTTGACTTGATGCCAGTACAACCATATACCAGACAATGATCACAGAGGCCATATGCCTGACGGCTCTGCCGTACCGCATCTCCACAAGGTCAGGCAGGCTGACAATGGGAAGCTTTTGAATACGGGATGCAAGAAAAACAGCAAAAATGAGCGCTGTTACCGCTGAAGGAAATCCCATGATCCAGAACGAACTCAATCCATTGACATAGGCTTCATCCACAGATACGAGAGTAGCTGCCGCTCCGATCCACGATGCTGTGACAGAAAGATAAACCAAAAACCCGGGAAGCCTTCGGGAAGCCAAGAAAAAATCCTCCACACTACGCATACGCCTGGAGAACAGAAAGCTGACAAGAAGCAACAGTCCCATATAGCCAAGGAGAACAGCAAAATAAACACCCTGCATAATAGGCTTTATAACAAAAAGAATTCCAATTTAAAAGGGAAAGCCGAAAAAAACAAGACCTTGATGAAATTGTTTGATATAATTTAGCCTAAATGAAAGGTGTTATTTTTTATCTTGTCCTCTCCCTGTCCGGCTTTTCTCAAAATGCGGCAGATATAGCCAGACAGACCGAACAGAGACTCCGATCGCTCATTTCCTTCCAGGCCGAGTTCAAACAGGTCTATTATTCTTCCTCAGTCTCGACTCCTCTTACAGAATATGGGATTGTCTATTATAAACAACCGGGATTGATGAAATGGGCTTATACGGAACCCGAGGAAAAAACTGTCCTGTTGACTGAAAATAAAATCCAATATTATTTCCCGGAAGATAACCAGCTTTTGATCCAGGATACAACGGATGAAGAACAGGGGAACAATATCATGTCGCTTCTTACAGGAAAGACTCATATCCTCCAGGATTATGACGCTGAAACCTCAGACGAAAACGCTGCCAGCAACAAATTCTATCACATCAAATTAATCCCAAAATATGACGATATAGAGAATTTTATCCTTCTTGATATAGATAAAAAATCTCTGTTCATAATCAAAGCAACATTCTTTGATTGGGCAGGAAACAAACAGGAGTTCATATTCAGCCATATTCAAATAAACAGGGATTTGCCTGAAAAGACTTTTGACTTAATTGTTCCGGAAGATGTGGAAATAATAAAATAAACGATTCAAAAAAACCATAATACCTATAATACGTATGTAAGTAAGGGGACTAAACCTCCTCCATGATTGAAGACAAAGTACTTGTTAAAAAAACAATTAAAGGCGATGACAAATCCTTTGAGATGATCGTAAAAAAGTACGAAAATACCATCATCAATTATATAGGTCAGACTATACGAAACTATAACCTCGCCCTTGAATTCACTCAAGAAGTGTTTTTAAAAGCCTATAAAGCCCTACATACTTTCAATCCCAAGTACTCATTCAAAACCTGGCTTTTTAAAATCGCATCAAATCACATAATAGACCACTGGAGAAAGAAAAAAATCGAATATATATCCATTGACCATCCAATAAAAGAAAACGAAGGCTATGCGCCTCCCCAGATCGAATCAAATGAAATGATCGCTCCTCAAAGGCTCGAACTAAGGGAATTAGGGAAAAAGATAGAACAAGCATTATCTCTTCTCCCCCCTAGATTGAGAGAGCTTTTTGTATGCAGGCATATAAATGATCTCAGTTACCAAGAAATTGCTGAAATAAAAAACCTCCCTGTAGGGACTGTAAAAAACAGAGTTTTTCAAGCCAAAGAACTGCTTAGGACCCATCTGGAGGAAAAATTATGAAATGTCTTGACCCGGCTGAAATGTATGCCTATCTGGAAGAAGAGCTGACTGATAAAAAGAAAGCTGATGTCAAATCTCACTTAGCTTCCTGCCGGAAATGCAGACAATCCTTGAAGAAAAAACAGCGTATGCTAGAAGCCGTAAAAAAGATCCCCCGCTTCAAAACCCCTAGAGGATTTGTGAATCAAATCATGTCAAAAATCGAGCCTGTCAAACCATCCCCATCTGAATGGTTCAAAGCCGGAGCAGCCGCTGCAATCTTTATCACTGTTGTTTCTTTGTTGTTCTTTGCCTTCTCAAAACAGGGACTGGCTGATTTTAGCGTCAATTCCTTTCAATCAGCAATGAACTTATCTCAGGAAGCCCTCGTAACATCCATAAAATTCCTTAAATTTTTTTATGCTCTCATACATATGTTCTTTCAGCTCATAGGACTCATTCTTAAAAGCGTTCTTTCTGTCACACCTGTCATAAGTACAGAGATACAGATTTTCAGTATTTTCTTTGGCATCTTGACTGCTGTTACGGTCATATTGTCTTTAAAACAAAAATATATTCTAGGAGATAAGAGATGAAATCGAAATCATTATATACGGTTCTTTTTATTCTCTTGATTTCAGCTCCGCTTTCAATCTATGCCCAGGATAAAGTCACGATAAAAAGTGATATCTATGTGGCTGAAGACGAAATCCGGGCCAATGTTTTTTCCTTCGGAGGAAATATAATCATAAAGGGGAAAGTCAAAGAAAGTGTTTTCTCTATCGGGGGTTCCATAACCGTGGAAGGGGAAGTGGGCGAACAAATACTGGGGATAGGCTCAGATATTTACTTAAAATCCAGTTCCACGATCATGGGAGATATCGTCTCCATTGGAGGGAGTTTCACTAGAGACCCGGGAACTATTATCAAGGGAGACACCCTGTACTTCAAATCTCCCGGGGACCTTTTCACAAAAGACACACTCATCTCTTCCCGCATATTCCCCCTGTACTTGATTTTCAAATTGGTCACCTCGTTTATCTGGCTCATTTTTGCCATTGTGCTGGCCCTGATACTTCCCAGACAAATATCCTTCGCCTCTGACCAAATCAATGAATCTTTTTGGCCGATCATTGGAACAGGATTATTGAGTTTGATCCTGTTTATAGCCCTATGTCTCTTTTCTGCGCTTCTCTCTCTATTTATCATAGGCATTCCCATCCTCCTTTCGTTAATACTGCTGGCCGTCATCATCAAAATACTGGGAAATGTGATCATCTTTCACTTTTGCGGGAAAAGCATCTCAAAGTTACTCGGAAGCAGACATCCTTCGATCCTCATGTCCATTTTCCTGGGCTTTATTCTCATAACCCTGCTCACCAGCATTCCGATTCTTGGCGTTCTTATCTCTTTCTTTTTTACCATGATGGCATGGGGAGTCGTAATCAGAACAAAATTCGGAACAACTGAAAACTGGTTTAAAAGAAAACTGCCGGAAGAAACAAATACTTGATAGATCAGATCTCCAGGATCTCTTTTTGTTTGGCCTCAGCCATGTTTTCTACTTTTTTGTAATAGTTATCCAAAATCTCCTGAAGCTTATCTAGTCCCCAGAACTTGTCATCTTCGGTAATTTCTTTTTCCTTTTCCATCTCTTCGATCATGTCTTTGGAATCTCTTCTCATATTGCGGAGGGCTGTCTTTTCGTCTTCCAACAACTTTTTTATATGCTTGGCAATCTCTTTCCGTCTTTCCTCGTCTAAGGGAGGAATGGGGACCTTCAGTATCTCTCCCTCATTAATAGGATTCAGGCCCAAATCAGCTGCACGGATCGCTTTATCTATATCTTCAGTCTTTGACGGGTCATAAGGCTTTATGGTGATCAAAGTAGGATCTGGTATCGCCAGTGTCGCAACTTGATTAATAGGGGTCTGTGCACCGTAATAGTCGACTCTAATATCTTCAAATATATTGATGTTTGCACGGCCGGTTCTTAACTTGGACAAAGTCTTTCTGAAATGTTCAACTGACTTATTCATTTTTTTCTCTAAGTCTATTAATTCTTGTTTGACCATTGTTTTATCCTTTTAATGAAATAAATTTATAAGTCAAGAGGAATAATGTTCCTATTAATAAATCTTGGTCCCTACATCTTTTCCCAGAATAACCTTTTTGATATTTCCCCTTTTTTTTATATTGAACACGATGATAGGCAGCCCGTTATCCTTGCAAAGGGAAATAGCCGTCGCATCCATAACCTTTAAGTCCTGTTTGAGGATATCTATATATCTTATTTCTTTATATCTTTTTGCGTTTTTGTCTGTGACAGGGTCAGAAGAATAAACACCGTCCACTTTTGTGGCCTTCAAAATCACTTCAGCATTTATTTCCAGAGCTCTCGTCGCAGCCGCTGTATCTGTTGTGAAATAAGGACTTCCTATACCCGAGGTGAAAACAACGATCTCTCCTTCCTCGAGGTAATGGAGAACCTTTCCTCTGACAAACGGCTCAGCAACAGCCCTGACCTCAAGAGCAGAAACCTGGCGTACGGACAGCCCTTCCTTACTCAAAATGTTCTGCAATGCAATCCCATTGATAATCGTGGCCAGCATACCCATATAATCTGCTGAGACTCTATCTATGCCGACTTCATGCCCCCTGGTCCCGCGAAATATATTTCCGGCCCCTATCATTATCGCAACCTGCACACCTAATGTGTGCAGTTCCTTGACTTCCTGAGCAATAGACCTAGCTGTTTTTACATCTATTCCGAAGGATTCACTTCCCAAAAGAGCTTCACCGGAAAGCTTTAAAAGAACCCTCTGATATTCCGGCTTCTCTTCTGGCATTTTGATTTTTATGGCCTGCCTATTGAAAATCTGGCAAATCTATTTATTTTTATGTTCTCACCGAATTTAGTAATATAGGTCGAGACTAATTTTTCTATGGTTATTTTATCATCCTTAATATAGGGCTGATTCCACAAGCAGACTTCAGAGTAAAACTTCTTCAGTTTTCCTTCAACAATCCTTTCCAGAATCTCAGGAGGTTTATCAGAATCTTTATACTGTCCCAGTATGATCTCTTTCTCTTTTTTGATAACATCTTCAGGAATTTCCTCTGAAGTGATGTATTTGGGGTTGGCAGCGGCTATGTGCAGAGATATGTTCTTTACCAGTCCCTTAAACTCCTCATTCCTTGCCACAAAATCAGACTCACAACTGACCTCAACCAAGACGCCGAGCTTACTATCCGAATGTATATAGGAACCCACGACTCCTTCAGTGGTTTCTCTCCCCATTTTGTCCTTAGCTCTATCATATCCTTTTTTTCTTAGATAGATAATGGCTTTTTCAATGTCTCCATCGGTCTCCTTTAGAGCTTCCTTGCAATCCATCATTCCTATTCCTGTCATTTGACGCAGTTCATTTACAAGTTTTGCTGTAATTTTCATTTTATGAAATCCTTTCCTTACTCAGACTCTCCAGATGATCCGGTTTCTTTTTTTGACCCGGAGCCGGCATCTTCCTTTCCAGGAGAACTTTCTTCAAGTTTCGGTTCTTTTTCGTCTTTATCTTCACCTTTATCTTTGGCTGTCTCCTTATCTTCTGAAACTTCTCCCTCTACGGTCTCATCCTCGGCTTCTGTCTTATCTCCCTCTTTTGCTTCGGCTTTAATTGACTCATCAGATTCTGAGGGTTCCGGTTTATCCACCGTCTCTTCAGAGGCTTCAGGTTCTTCTCCCTCGACAGTTTCCTCTTCTTTTCCTGATTCAATAATCTCTTTTTCTACACGCTTTTTCTTTGCTTCAATAACAGCCTCTGCGACTTTAGAGGTAAACAGCTCTATAGCTCTCAGGGCATCATCATTTCCCGGAATGGGAAAATCGATGTTATCAGGATCTCCGTTCGTATCCACAATAGCAATAATAGGGATATGGATCTTCCTAGCTTCAGCTACGGCTATATTCTCTTTTATGGAATCGACTACAAAAATGGCTCCGGGCATTTCTGTCATATTTTTGACACCACCTATGTTTTTCTGGAGCTTTTTATAAACTTTATCCAGCTTTGACTGCTCTTTCTTTAAGAGAAGGTCCCACCTCCCATCTTCTTTCATCTCCTCTAGCTCGATCAGCTTCTCAGCACTTCCTCTAATCACATCAAAATTGGTCAAAAGCCCTCCTAACCATCTTTGATTGACATAATTTGATTCGCATTTTTCTGCATACTCTTTGATGATATCCTGAGCTTGCTTTTTAGTCCCAACAAAAAGCACGCCTTTCCCATCTTCAACGACCTTACCGACAAAATCCAAAGCTTCTTTGAATATCTTTATGGTCTTTTGTAAATCTACAATATAAATCCCATTTCTCTGGCAGAAAATGTATTCCTCCATTTTTGGATTCCACCGTCTTGTCTGATGGCCAAAATGAACACCTGCCTCTAACAATTCTTTCATATTTACTGAAACCAACTGTAATCCTCCATTTATCTCTTATGGTACTGAGGGGCTTTACGGGCTCCTCTTAATCCATACTTTTTCCTTTCCTTCACCCTATCATCTCTGGTCAGCAGTCCTGATTCTTTGAGTACGGGTCTTAACTCTTTGTTGAACTCAACCAAAGCCCTCGCAACACCTAATCGGATCGCTTCTGCCTGGCCTGATATTCCTCCGCCGTTGACTCTGATAAAAAGATCAAATTTATCACTCGTCTCTGTCAACAACAAAGGTTTCTTTATTGTTTTTCTGTAGATTTCCAAAGAAAAAAAATTGCTAAACGGCTGCAGCCTTTTATTGACATATAGTGTAATGTCCCCTTTGCCCGGCCTAAGATAGACTCTGGCAACTGATGACTTCCGTCTTCCCGTGCCGTAATATTGTATTAAACTCAAATCTCCTCCTAAAACTCATATTCTTTTGGTTTCTGTGCTTCGTGGGGATGATCAGGACCACGATAAACCTTAAGTTTCTTATGTATGGCCTGACCCAGCTTATTCCTTGGGATCATTCCGCGGACAGCCCTTTTAATAACTTCTTCCGGATTTTTCTCAATCATTTCTCCTAAGGTTTTTTCTTTTATTCCCCCCGGATATCCCGTATGGGAATAATATTTTTTTTGATCTAATTTATTCCCGGAGACAATTACTTTTTCCGCATTGACAACGATCACATGGTCTCCACAATCTAAAAAATTGACATACTGGGGCTTCCCTTTTCCTCGGAGCAAACCGGCTACTTCAGTGGCTAATCTTCCCAGAACCTTTCCTTCAGCATTGATAAGCCACCAATTTCTCTCGATCTCATTCTTTTTCGGTACGTAAGTCTTCATAACAATAATCCTTAAAACTTAACAATATATGATAATATAACAATGATGGTAAAAGACACCAATATTGGTGAGAAAATATACTAAATCTTCAGGTAATTGTCAACTGCTCAAATGCTTAAAAGCTCAAACAATATGCTTTTCTGGATTATTCCTCAATGACTCTCAGCCTTATGGGATTGAGCTGCTTGATCAAGAAAATGCCCAGAAGAAAACCACCAATATGAGTAAACAGGGAAAACGCTATGTAGGATTTTCGTCTTTTAAAGGTATGAACATGGGTCTGTGAAAAAAAAAGGCCTATTTATCATAGGCCTTTCATTATTGTTTTCTATTCTAAACTATGAAACAAAAATATTAGTTACATTACTTTTTGAGTTCTTTTTCTAATTTCTGCCTTTCTACCTCAGCCTCTCTGGCTTCTTTATATCTCTCTAAATACATCTGGCCATCCTGAATATAGCGTTCAGCTCTGTCCGGGTCTATTTTAGCCAGCACGCTCTGGTATATGACGCTCAACCAAGAATAAGGTTCCGGATACTTGGGATCCAGTTCACTCGCTTTCACAAGCGCGCTTTCGCTCTCTTTAGCAGCCTGAAGGCGCTGAGCCCTGGAAAGCCTGTTCTGAAGCCTGTAAGCCTTGGACCATCTGTTCACTCCTTTAGAAAGCCAGGCAGCGGGATTATCAGGTTCTAACTCAGTCCTTTTATCATGATAAAAATAGGCTTGGTCTACTCTTTTAATACTCATCTCTAAATCCTGATAAAACTGGGCAATATAAGCATAACCCTGAGGATTTTCAGGCTCCAGCTCGATTCTTCTTAAATACATCTGCTCCGCTTTTTCAAAAGGTGTCTTTTCACCATTTTCAGTTTTTTCTCCCTCTTCTTCCTCGCTTTCACCCCCTGCATATCTCTTGTAGAACTCAGCCACAACATAATAATTGCTCATATTGGTAGGATTCATATCCAAAATCTTTAAAAACAATTTCTCAGCTTCCTCAAAATTTCTCAATTTATCATACATGTCCGCCAATGAATGGATAATCTCTTCATTCTCCGGGCTGATCTCATACGCTCTATTCAAAGCCTCAAGAGCTTTATCCGCACGCTCCATGTTTCTCTCAGTATCTACTCCCGGACTAAAGACAGCCTTATAACTTTCTCCCAGAAAACGGTGCGCTTGAACTAAACTTGGATTTAATTCTAAAGCCTTCTCATAATTTTCTATGGCGTCTCTATACTTTTGCTCTGTAAAAGCCTGATTGGCCTTGGAAAAATAATGATTTGCTTGCAAACGGCTCACTTTAAGCTTTTCGCAGCTTACTGTAGTAAAAACTATGATGACAGCTAACACAACGATCAGAGCGGGATTCATCTTTTTTAGAGACATTATGACCTCCTTAATCTTTCTATCTATTCATATTAATAATTCACGTCAGTAATTTGAATTTATAATAAAAAGCCTCGCTAAAGTCAAGTAAAACATCCCTAATGTGTTCACCTTCTAGTTCCTTTTAAGGCGAAGTCGTATGGGAGTCCCCCATATATTAAATTTTTCTCTTAAAAGAGCTGAAAAATATTTTTCATAGGAAGGTAAAAGAGCGCTTTTGGAGTGGGTAAAAAGAACAAAAGTAGGAGGAAGGATACTCTGCTGCACCATATATTTGATCTTAATCTTCTTTTTCTTTTTGGATAGGGGAGGTTTTTCCCGGCTTGTGGAATATAAAAATTTATTAAGATGTGGAGTGGGAACCCATGTCTTTGCATTGTTATAAATCTCTTCAGCTAAATCCAGTATTTTTACAGCCCGCTTCCCGGTACGGGCTGATACAAAAAGAAGAGGCGCATATGAGACAAAATCAAGTCTTTCATAAGCCTTTATTTTAAACTCCTCATAGACCTTTTCTTTAGAGGGAATCAAATCCCATTTATTCAAGGCAAGCATAAGAGGTTTTCCCGAGTCATACGCTAAATGGGCTATGGCTGCATCCTGGCGGGTTGGAAATTCGGTTGCATCCATTAAAAGACAAACCACATCTGCTTTCCCGATGTTTTTCTTTGCTCTGATGATGCCTGCTTTTTCTCTCTTGTCCCTGGTCCTGCTCAATTTTCGAATGCCTGCTGTATCAATAAGACAAAAAGGACGGCCGTTCCTTAAAACTACCGTGTCTATACTGTCTCTTGTTGTTCCTGGGGTCTCACTGACAATAAGCTTTTCCTGACCGATGATGAGATTAACTATAGAAGATTTACCTACATTGATCCTGCCAACAACGGCTATTTTAATAGGTATCAATTCTTGTTTATCGTAAGAAATACTGGGTATCACATTGGTAATCGCCTCTTCAAGAAGTTCTATATTCCGTTTATGCTCTGCGGATAAGGGGATGAGAAAATCCCCGCCCAGCTTGAAAAATTCCCATAGGTACTTCTCTTCCATGGCAGGTGAGTCCATTTTATTAACCACTATGATTATGGGCTTGCCAAGCTTTTTCAGAGAGATAAAGAGCTCCTGTTCGGAAGGAACGATCCCTTTCCTGGCATCAAGCATGAATATCAGTACATCAGCCTGTTTTGAAGCTTCCCATGCCTTGATTTTGACTTGAGATGAGATAGGATTTGATTCAGAGTCGAAAAAACCGCCTGTATCCACAAGTTCGAATTTTTTGTCTCCTAAAGTGCATACACTTGAGTTCATGTCTCGTGTCATACCCGGCGAAGAGTGCACAATGGCCTTTTTTTCTCTGAGAAGACGGTTGAATAAAGTCGACTTCCCCACATTTGGAAATCCGACGATAACAACCCTGGTCAGTTTATTCATTTCCCTTACGGTCCTAAAATCAGTTAACCTGAACTATTCAGAAAAGAGAAAAATCAATCGCTTATAAGGTCATAGCGTGGAAGAAATGGCCTCCTGAGGTCAATATGGCCGGCTAATGTTTCCTGTTCCGTTCCGTTAACCAGAATAAATACCTTTTTAATTGATTTAAAATTATAAGTAATAGAATTGACAATAGAAAATATGGAAGAAATCTCTGCAGAGGAACCTGAAGGATGTGCTGTTTGAAACTCAGGAGAAAAATCAACGTATACGATTCCATCCTTTGTAATATAAATACTTCTGACCTTTGTCTCCAGAGGAAACGGTGACAGCAATCCTTCTTTAGATCCGGCAATCAGTTCTTTTATCAAACGTTCTATCTGGTTTTCCAGTATCGAACCATTAACGATTTCTCTTTCCTCCCTGTGCAGTCTGTAATCTTCCTCAGAAATGAAAAACAACACTATTTTTTTTGTATCCAGCTCTGGCTCTCCTGAACGCTCCTCTTCCAACAAATCAACAGAAGACATATCAGGAGTTTTTTCTTTCCCCTGGCTTCCAAAAAAAAGCACCATCAGAATGATCAGCAATACCAAAAGGGAAGCAGGAAGAATCAATTTTTTCAATTCCATGGCTTTTCTACTGGCGAGTGTATTCATCCAAAAACTCAGCCAGCCCCAGATATATCGCCCGTGCAATGCTGTTCTGAAATTCGTCTGTTATCAGATTTTTTTCCTCCCTGGGATTGGAAATAAACGCTGTCTCAACAAGAACAGCAGGGCATGCCACTCCCGTTAAAACTTTAAAAGGAGCCTGCTTGACTCCTCTGTTTAATGTCCCGCTGAGGGTATTGAGCTTGTTCTGAATCTTCTCGGCAAGCCGACTGCTCTGCCGAATATAGGATGACTGGGCCATATCCCATAAGATCAACTTTATATCATCCACATTATCGCTCTGTATGCTCTCCAATTCAGTGGAATTATTCTCCATATAAGCAAGCCTTCGGGTTTCTTCGTCAGTGGCATTCAAGCTCAAAAAAAATGTCTCAGAGCCCTGCGCTGTTTTTCTGTAAGAACCATTGGCATGAATACTGATGAAAACAAAGGCTTTGTAATTATTGGCAATAGCTGCTCTTCTCTCAAGGGAGACATCCACATCTTCCTCTCTTGTCAATTGAACTCTGTAAGGAAGATTTCTTTCAATGATAGCTTTTAACTTGAGCGCGATTTCAAGAGTGATTATTTTTTCTTTGGTTCCATACCTTCCTTCGGCACCTGTTTCCAGACCGCCGTGACCTGGATCTATGACAATGGTCCTTAATCCCTCCTGCGTGGAAACATTTGCAGGCTTATTTGAAAAAGAATTGGCATCATGACGGGAATCATTATTGCTGTCCTCTTTAAACTCTTCTGGTGAAGACGTAATATCTAAGAGGACAGTTGAAGAATCCTGGGATATGGAAGGACGGCAGAGAAGGTCTTTATGAGCCATTTTTATGGTGAATATATAATAATCAGATCCTCTTCCCCATTCTATTGACTCCACCCTGCTGCTTTGAAAAGCCTCCTTGTTTATGTGAAACGGGTCATCCGCTCTGACTCTAACAAGGATATAAAGACCGCTTTTTTCCGTGCTTATGCTTAGAGGCTTAGAAGATTCCAAAAATACTCGGGAATAATCAGAATAGTCTTTAACCGATAGCTTAAGAAAAGGGCTTTGCTGGGAAGGAAGAAATCCCTGAATAACTATCAAAACCAAAAAAATCACTAACAAGCTTTTTTTCATTTTTACCAGCACAATGAATCTTTATTCAAAAACAATCTTAATGGAGGCGGCGGGAATCGAACCCGCGTCCGAAGGCATTCAACGAGAGGACGCTACATGCTTATCCTCTTCTTTTTTCTCGCTTCAAGGCTGTCAAAGAGGAAAACTACCCTGAAACCAGCTCCTAAAAAAATCACTTGCCTGGCAAGGAGCGTGCCAGGTTCGCTATCCTGCTGGTCGGCGTTTCTTGAGCGCCGCAGGAAAACGCAAAAGAAACGGCATGCCTCTTTTTAGGCAGCTAATGGCATTGATTCTGCAATTGTTAATTTCCACCTGATTAACGAGGTGGGTGGGGCCTCGACATGCTTCCTCAGTCTCTTTACCTCCGTCGAACCCAATTCGCCCCCGGTCTCATATATAATTATATTTGAGATAAAAAAAATGTCAATATGAATTACCCTGAGATACAGGGACCCCCGCATTAAATAATTTTAAAATAATTTGTCTATTATGTATCGATTATGATATAAAAATCTTAATAAGTAAGCTGAACAAACAGGGAATGAGCAAATATTCTCTTGTAAACATGGTTCAAGGGAAACCTTATGCCGGAAAACAAAAAAATAGGTAAATACGAAATTTTAGATATCATTGGCAAAGGAGCTATGGGCATTGTTTATAAAGCTCTGGATCCTGACATTGACAGAATCGTAGCCATTAAAGCCATAAGATTCGATATTATCTCCGAAGATTCTGAACGCGAAGAGATAATGAAAAGGTTTATGAGGGAAGCCCAGTCAGCAGGAAAACTCGTTCATCCGAATATCGTCACTATCTATGATGTCGTGAAAACCAAAAATATGACCTATATCGTGATGCAACATATCGAAGGACACAGCCTTCAAAAGACGATCTCCTCAGGCCAGAAAACATCCACTGAAAAAGCAGTGCTTCTCATGACCCAGATATGCAGTGCTTTAAGCTATGCCCACAAACAAGGAATCATTCACAGGGATATAAAACCTGCCAATATTCTCATAGATAAAGAAGGAAAACCCTATCTCGTTGATTTTGGCATAGCCAGAATCGAAACATCCACTATCACGCAGACAGGCAGAACCGTAGGAACTCCAAGTTATATGTCCCCAGAACAAGTTATGGGACAAAAAGTGGACAAGTGCTCTGATATATTTTCACTGGGAGTTCTTCTTTATGAAATCCTTACAGGAAAAAGGCCTTTCCATGGAGACAGCATAACCACAGTGATCTACAAGATCATTCATGAAGAACCACTGGCATCCACTGAAATAAAAAAAGCGCTCCCCAAAGGATTTGAGACGATCATTTCAAAAGCTTTAGCCAAAGACCCCAAAAAACGCTATCAAACATGCGAGCAGCTCAAACAGGACCTTCAAGGGCAAATAGATACAACACAAAAACCCCCAAAAAAAACAAAAGGGATTTGGATCGGGATCAGTGCTGTTGTGGTGTTCCTTCTTATCTTAGGAACAGTTCTGATTCTTTTTCTCAATCATAAGATAAACATTCCCTTCCTGACTCCAGGAAAATCAGTAGAGATCACCGTCGAATCTCCTCTCCCTCCCCCTATCCACATAAAGGAATTATCCGCTCTCCCGTACAACACAGTCAAACAAATGATACAGAGCTTTGAAAACAAAAACTATTCAGAAACAAAGGATTTAGCAGAAAAGATCCTTTCCACAGAGCCTGAGAACGAAACAGCCCGGAAATATCTTGAACAGGCACAGGAAAAAATCCAGAGTATATCCAACAAAGTTACCGCATCCCAGTATTTAAAAACAGGGATTGATCACTATAAACAAGGCCTTTACAGAAAATGCATCGATGATATGAATCAGGTCCTGAAATGGGACAAAGAAAACACGGAAGCAAAAAAATATATTTATTTGGCTGACACAGCCCTATCTAAAATCGAAATCACAAATATGCTTGAAAAACAAAAAACAGCAGAAGAAGAAAAAAACCTGGAAACCATACTCGCTGGTATAGGATCTGAAAAAATTCTGGAGCAGAGAAAAGCTGACCTGGCCCTTCTTTTTGATCACTACAAAGATATCCAGTCTGTTTATTCTGACATCACCATCCATTTTAAAAATACCAGAGAAGCGGAAGTAGACTTTTCCCATATGCTGATCGCTGTTTACGAGAAAACCAATCAAAGAAAAGTCCTTTTTGATGGAACAAAAAAATGGACTGTAAAAAAAATGGGAAATCAATGGAAAATTATTGATAATAAATAACAAATAATTATAATAGAAGAGGTTTTGGGATAAACGATGAAGACATGGGGATTTGGCACCAGAAAAAAAGCATTCCTTATCCTGTCTGTTCTTGCCATGTGTGTACTGCTTGGTTCCTCTTCCCTTAAGTTAGAGGTAATTGCCAGCAATGCCAACATAAAATTGAAGCCTGAAATAGGCGGAGAGAATATTGCCAGTGTCAACTCCGGAACCATCCTTCTCGGGGAAGAAAAACAAGGGGAATGGTATAAGGTCAGTTTTGAGATACAAGGGAAAGTTATTTCAGGCTTTATACACGAAATGCTGGTCAAAGTCATTGATGATGCTACTGTTAAATCAGATACAGATATCCCTTCATCCAGGGAGATAAGCCAGGAAGAAATAATCGCAAACATAGAAACCTCTGTTGAAAGCAGTAAAGAACTCATTCGCGAAGAGCAGCAATTGGACACGGCCATTGCCTCACTGAGGCCTCTTATCCCAAAAGTCTTTCGGGTTTTAGATTTCGAAAAGCAGAGAAGACTGGCAGCAGAGATATACCTCTGGATAGGGCTTGGGTACGCAGCCCAAAAGAATGAGTTTCTGGCCCTTAAAGAAATGAAAAACATGTTCGAGGTCGATCATTCCTATGCCCTGGAAATCTCCCGGAACATATACGACCCGAACATATCCAAAATAATAAGCCTTGCAGAAAAAGAATACCTGGGGCTTATAAAAGAGTATTATCTTAAAATATCCACAATGCCCCAGGATGCCGTAATAAAATTAAACGGGGACGAGGCAGGTAAAACCCCCACAACCATAAAAACAGATTCCCCAAAATTCACCATTGAAATAGAAAAACAGGGTTATGAGACCATCAAAGAAGACATCTTTCTTATAGCTGAAACGAGTGAAAAAGAATTTATTCTCCAGAAAAGCGGAAGAACGGTCCATATAAGCTCTTCTCCATCCGGCGCAAAGATTTTCCTAAAAGGAGAATACACCGGTATGGATACAGATTCAGACCTTCCCTTAGTGGAGTTCGGGGTTCACAAATTAAAGATATCAAAAAAAAATTATAAAGACTGGTTACAGGATCTTGAGGTGACAAAAGGGGAAGGCCCCCTCAAGCTGGAAATCACATTAGAGCCTAAAGAATACATCAGTGTCAGCCAATGGGGAAAAGAAAACTCCTATTTCTTTGCCTCTCCTACGGGAATAGCTATAGACGGGCAGGGCAACTTCTATGTCATTGATGAGAGCGATTTAAAAATAAATAAAATCAGTCCGGAAGGAGTATTCAAGACTGATCTTGCGGTAAACAAACGGGATCTCAACAGGTTAAAAAGCCCTTTTGGAATTGCTGTAAACAGCGAAGGATATCTTTATGTCACTGATATGAAAAAACACTGTGTCATGAAGTTTGACAGCAAAGGAAATTTTGTGCTCAAATGGGGAAAAGAAGGTTCCGGAGATACCGAGTTCAATACACCTTTGGGAATCGCGGTTGACCAGGAGAACAATATATATGTTGCGGACTCGGGAAACCATAAAATCAAAAAGTTCACGCATTTGGGTGTTTTTCAATACTCCTGGGGGCAAGAAGGCGCTTCCGAAGGTGAGTTTTTATTCCCTGCAGGTATTTTCGTAAATGAAAAGGATGAAATATTTGTCACTGACCAAAACAACCTGCAAAAGTTCACAAACAGCGGGGAATTCATTTCAGGCTGGGGAGATAAAGGCACAGCACCGGGGAAATTTGACAGGCCCATGGGGATTTATGGTGACAGTGACAACTGCCTTTATATATCAGATACGTATAACTACCGGATCCAAAAATTCGATGCAACCGGCCGGTTCATAACCGAATGGGGAAATTCCGGCTCTGAGGAAGAGCTGATAAATTTCCCGATTGGGATCGTTGTTGACCCTAAGGGCTTGGTTTATGTTGTCGACAGGGACAGCAATAGAATCCAGATTTTCGGCATTTCTTCCGAATGAACCAAACCCTGTTTAACGCTCTATGACTTCCGGTTTTAAATGCTCTATAAAAAACTCTATCCTTGCCTCTCCGTAACGTTCAAAGCGGATCCCGTGCCTTTGTTCGGGATAGATCATCAAATCAAATTTTTTGTTGTGTTTCAAAAGCTCTTGAATCAGCTGGATTGTATTCCCGGGATGAACATTGTTATCCACAGCCCCGTGATGGATAGCAAAGTGGCCTATGAGATCCTTTGCATAATTCATACACGACCCTTTTTTATATCCCTCCGGATTATCCTGCGGCCTTCTCATGTATCTTTCGGTATAGATCGTGTCATAATTCCTCCAGTCAGTTACCGGTGCTCCAGCAACCCCCACATGAAAAATATCAGGAGCCTTCAGCATGGCAGTGCACGTCAAATAACCTCCGTAAGAATGCCCGGAGATCCCGACCCTATTTTCATCGATGTAAGGCCTTTTCGTGAGATATTTAACAGCAGCGACATGGTCGGCTAATTCGATCTGTCCTAGGTTCATATACATCAGGTTCTGGAAATCCTTTCCCCTACCGGCTACTCCTCTGTGGTCTATGGAAGCGACAATAAAACCCAGTTGGGCGAGAGCCTGGTTGCGGTCGTTCATATTGAATCGGTTATAGATCATTTTGGCTCCGGGCCCCCCGTAAACAGCCATGATCAAGGAGTATTTCTCCTTTTCATTAAAATGAGCCGGTTTATAAAGCACTCCATCCAACTGATACTTTTGATCTGCTGACTTAAAAACAAAGTGTTCCGGTCTGATTAACTTGAGATCTTTAAATTCCTTTGTGATCACGGAACGGATGAGTTCTCTTATTTTTTCTCCGGTTGCTGTAAAAAGGCCGGCCCGAGGAGGTTCATCAAACGAAGAAAAAGTATCGACAAAATACCGTCCGTCAGGGGACATGGATATACTATGCGTGCCTTTTTCCCTGGATAACCTCTCAAAACCTACCCCGTCCATTCCCACTCTGTAAAGATAAGATTCAAGGCCTCTGTTTTCCTGGCCGGTGAAATAAACCCATCCTTCCTCTTCGTCAACTCCGACCACCCGGTTCACCGGAAGTTTGGCATCTGTTAACTGTCTGACGAGATTGCCTGAAATATCATAAAGATAAATCTCCCTCCATCCGCTTCTCTCCGAGGTCCAGATGAAATGTTTGTTGTCTTTTAAAAATCTGAGGTCATTATGAGCCTCTATATAGCAGTTGTCTTCATCCTTCAGTATAAGTTTGGTTTCTCCTGTCTTCGGGTCAGCAGCAAATAATTCCAGCTCATTCTGAAGCCTGTTCAAACGCTGGTACGTAAAATATTTTCCGTCACAGGTCCATTCTCCATTAAAAAGATAGACATTCGTTTCCATGCCCGTCTCGATCCTTACGGTTTCCCGGCTTTTGACATCCACGATATAAAACCGCACTATGGGATTGTTCTCTCCTGACTTGGGGTAGCTCTGCATTTCCAGGGAAGGAGCCGGATCTATATCATGAACAATAGGATATTTTTTTACGGGCTTTTCGTCGAATTCCATATAAGCGATCTTTGAGGAGTCAGGAGACCACCAGAAAGCCTCGTACTGACCCAGTTCTTCGGGGTAGACCCAATCCGGAAAACCTTTGCGCAGGTCTTTGTTCCCGCCTTGAGTCAGCGGTGTCTCGTTTTCCTCAAAATCCTTGATATAAAGATTGAAATCACGGACAAACGCTCTGTACTTAAGGTCCGGAGACAGCACCTCAGAATAAATCCTTCCCCGCACACCTATAAAACTCTTCTCCGGAACATAGGTAATCATTTCGCCGGAATCAAGGTCATAAAAAAACGCCTTGCTTTTGACTTGAAACCGGATCCGGCTCCTGTTTTTGATAAATTCAAAATCCTCAAACGGGAGTTTATCCAGATTTTTCCCTGTCAGTTTATTATATACAGAGATGATTCTACTCTCATCGAAAAGATTCTTTTTCTCCCCTGTTTTAATGTCTATTTTTTTAAAATTTCCTTCTTCTTTAAAATACAATCCAGTCCCGTCAGGAAGCCAGTTGTATCTTTGCATTCTTGCGGGCTTTATTAAATCCCTGTCTTTTGTTAGTTTCTCATACAGGGCCCGCCCCCGAATCTGAGTAAAGGATACAGATGAAAACGAAAAGATAAATATCACCACACACAAAATTGTCATTCTCTGTCTACGCTTTTCACTCATTGATCCCTCTCTAATAATTTTTAATGGATTTGTCTTTTTTTATCATGGCATTTTACCGGGACTACTCACTCTTAAGCACGGCCACGCCAATGGTGCCCGGGCCGGCATGAGCCCCCAATACAGGGGATGCATTTATGATCATCACAGGATTCTCATTTGTTTTTTGCCTGATTTTTTCTCCTACTCTTTTCCCAGAATCCAGAGCATTAACGTGAGCCACCGCCGTTAAAAACCCCTGTTTTTCGTGCCCTCCCTCTTTCTCCATCTTTCCGAACACAAGTGATAAGACCTTTTCCTCAAGTCTTTTCCTTCCTCTTGCTTTCCCCACGGGTACAAGGATTCCTTCTGCATTCAATGAAAGGACAGGATTTATATTGAATAATTTTGCCAGTAATCCTTTGGTTTTCGTTATTCTTCCTCCTTTGATAAGATATTTCAAGCTGGGAATCCCTATAAATATCTCTGTATCTCTGACAGCTTTTTCAACTCTTTTTAAAACCGCTTCATACCCTATTCCTTTTTTTAATGCCTCAATCACTTCCAGCACAATCAATCCCAGCCCTATGGAAAGATTTTTGCTGTTCAGCACCTTTATCTTTTGGGAACTGATGTTTTTGGCAGCCTGAAGAGCTGTGTGAAAAGTCCCGCTGAGTGCACCTGTTAAATGTATGGAAAGTATGGACCGGTAATGGAAAAGAAGGTTTGTATACACTTTTGTAAAATCCTTAATCGAAGGTTTTGACGTTTTTGGAATTTCAGGGGAAGATTCCAGTATATCATAGAATTCTTCCGGAATAATATCGACTTTATCCGTATACACCCTGTCCGCTGCATGGAACTTGACCGGCACAAAGTAGATATCATGACTTTCCACATATTTTTCAGGAATATCACAGGTCGTATCACTCACAATGGCGAGAGGCTTTTTCTTGTCCGAAGGAAGATCTGTTGAGCAGTCAAGGACTTCTTCAGACGTTATCTTCCCGAATCTGGAAACACAAGACAATGTTTTCCTGGGATCATGTGTTCTCAAGTGAATCTTAGCGAAACGTATGGTGCCATAAAATATCAAATCACTCCCTAATGAATTGAGCTCTTTCACTAAATCCGCACGGTTGAGATTTTCATTCCTGACGCAGCATTCCACACAAAACCTTTGCGGCTGACTTTCCTTTTCGGCTTCTAGAGCCTGTTTAACATGTCTTGCTTTTTTGAATCCAGAGGTGATGTCTCCCTTTTCAATATAATTCAGGATCCCTTCCAGTAAATACACAAAGGCTCTTCCGCCTGCATCCTCGACCCCGTTTTTTTTTAAAACATCTAACTGTTCAGGAGTCTTTTTCAGAGCTAAAACAGCTTCTTTATACGACTCTTTTAAGAGGTCATGAAAATCATCTGTTACTGAAACCAGATTTTTTATGTGTTCGGACCAGGCTTTCATCACTGAAAGAGCGGTTCCCTCCACAGGATTCTCGAATGATCTGTACACCCTCTCTACGGTTTTTTCTGCAGCCGCAGCAAAATCTTTGACAAAAATCCTATCGAAATTTTTGAATCCTTCTTCAAATCCAGAAAAAAATTCAGCAAACACAGTTCCTGAATATCCTAGTGCAGACGATTCAATGGCCTGGGCAATCCTGCGGCTGCTTTGGCGGAGAGAGGCTTCCGTGAACAGCTCTTTTGAGCTTATATGCCGGAATGTCTTTTTCAGGTTTGAACCTGTATCTTTATCAGGAATAGGAAACACATTGATCCTATTAAGCTCTTTTACATGAGAGACAACTTCCTGACAACCCTTTAAAACAGCACGGGCGTACCGGATGCCGTCGAGATAGCGGATTTTGATAGAAGTTGAATCTTTCACTTTAAGTTAATCATATCATGATAAAATTTCAAAATACAAAAAAAACATCACTCAACCTGACCATTCTCATCCATGCTCCCGGTCCTGTAACCCTTTAAATCCAAGGAGATATACGTATAGCCTATCTGATTGAGTCTCTTTAATACTTTTTTCCTTACCGGTTCTTTTGTCAGGACTCCCATATCATCAGGCAAAACCTCTATTCTTGCTGTATCCCCGTGATGTCTTACCCTGAACTGGTTTATCCCCAGCTGACGAATAAAATCCTCAGATTCCTCGATCATCGAAAGAGTACCGGTCCGAATCGGCGTATGATAAGGAATCCGGGTCGCTAGACAGGACATGGAAGGCTTATTCCAGGTGCTCAGATTTCTCTCTCTTGATAACTCTCTTATGTCCTGCTTCGTAAGCCCTGCATTTACGAGCGGAGTTGAAATATCGAGTTCCCGGCATGCCTTCATCCCCGGCCTGTAAGAGTCTTTATCTTCAACATTCTCACCACATGCCACATGTTTATATCCTCTGCTCTCAGCGATTTTTTTCAACCGTGAGAACAGGACTTTCTTGCAAAAATAGCATCTAAGAGGAGAGTTTTCGGTGAAATTTCTGTTATCAAGCAGTTTTACATTGATGACTTCATGTTTGATCCCAATCTCTTCAGCTATTTTTTGGGCTTCTTGAATCTCAAAACGAGAATGGACTTCAGTGGAAAAAGTCACTGCCAGAGCTTTATCACCAAGAACTTCGCAGGCCGTGCTGGCCAGAAAACTGCTGTCTGCTCCTCCTGAGAAAGCAATCACAAGGTTCCCCATGGAGCTCAATTCCTGCTTGAGTTTTCTGAGTTTCCCGATGTTTTTCTCCGTCATCTTCTCTTTACCGTCTCTGTCAGGTCAGTTTAAATCAAAAAGATAAAATTTTAAAGCGAAATGGTAAAAGGATTTGAATGCTATTTGAGAAAAACGGGCTTATGCGTCACTCATAATTGATATCATCAACCAAAACAACCGGCTTAAAAACAAAAAGCCCGGACTGACCGTTATCCACAGTCTGAATAGAATTTTCCGCATCAAAATCAAGCGTCACAGTGACCTCTCCGTCTTCAGTCACATCGAATTCCACGTCAACCGAAATCTCTACGCTGGAAAAATTCAATCTATACTCAACGCCCCCTACAATGATCCGTGCAGACTCTACTACCAATCTGACGCCGGTATAATGACCGGCCTCAAGATACGTCTCAACGACTGGCTGAGGATTATCTTTGAGTTCGAGAAGCTCAAATTCCGTTTCTTCATCAAGAACCACGATGTAATCATCCGAAGATGCCTTTTTTACCGCTACTTGCGCCCCAATAAAAAACCCACCACAAATCCAATAAAAAGAAGACCTAATACCATGATGATTCTGGAAGCACTGACTGTCCAGAAAAGAAGTTGAATGGTCACAACTTTAGAATTTTGTAATATGAATATCAAAGAAATGACCAATAGAACCAGAACAATGATAACTTTAGGTTTCATGTGATTTGCCCTCCTGTCTTTATTATCATAATGGAAATATGAGAAAAATCAATACATCCCAAACAGCGTGACTGACAGCAACCAAAAGCACAGACTTCTTCCATAAGTAAAGTCCCCCCCAGAACAGTCCGCATACAGCCGCAGCCAACACAAGGATCACATTTCCACTGCCCAAATGAACAAAGGCATACATGAGAACACACAAAAGAAACCCTGAATATTTTCCGAACCTCCCCTCCCAAATTCTTTGAAGAAAACCACGCCAAAACAACTCCTCCCCGGGGCCTATCACTAAGGTCATAAGAAGCGTTATTTTTAACAAAGAACTCCCCTGTTTCAGACCATAAATACTGTCAATATTTCTTTCTGCAAAATGAAAAATAATCCGGGAGCATTCCCCGGCTGCATAAAAAATCCCGTACAGAATAACCGCAGACAAGATTCCCAGTACTATTTTTTTACCTGAACCCGATTGAAAATCTCTCTTAAGATAATCTTTATAAGAAGAATCAATAACGAAACTGAAGGAGACCAGAAGGATGATGTTCACACTCATCCACCACCAGAAATTCAAAAATCCCAAATTTTGAAAGATAAACAGAGGGAAAAAAAGAGCGCAGGCTAAAACAAAGGGTATGATGACAGTTGGAAACAGTGTGTTTTTTGCTGTTTGCTTCAAATCCGGCTCAATATTAAATGCAGCCATACAGCTGCTGTGGAAAGAATCCCAAAAATAAGATTGTGTTTTGAAGTGGCTCCATCAAGCACCACAAAATCCATGGGGCGTTTGGGCTTGCGTCTCAGCACCGCTCTTTTTAAAAGATGGACCGCATTAGGAACAGAGAGAAAAACGATCAAAAAAGCCCACGGCATGGGAGGTATCCCTATTTCTAAAATTCTGGGCAGTATAACAAGAAAAAGAACCACTGCAAACGGTCCGAGAATGAGGAAATAATAATAGATAAGAGAACCTCTGTCCCCCAAAATCGATGCGATAGTCCTGACATTCTTTTGAGTATCTGATTCAATATCGCGCCAGTTATTCGCATGAAGAATGGCACTGACAAGCATGGCCATAGGGACGGTCCATAATACGGGAAGCCAGGAAAATTCTCTGGTCTGTACAACCCATGCTCCCAAGGAGCCGAGAATTCCAAAATCTAAAAAAACAGCCAAATCGCCAAACGAATTGTATTTTAAAAGGGTATAGAAAACCCCGATCACAACTCCAATGGCACCAATAACCAGCAGTATCTGACCGGTCATAAACACCAGAACGATCCCTATGGCTGACCCGATAACAAAGAGGACCACAGCTCCGGCAGCCACCTTATTTTCGCTCAGCCAGCCCCTGGATACAGCCCCGCTTACAGGAGTTATATTTCTGTCAAGGCCGCGCCTGTAGTCGAAAACATCACTCAGCATATTAGCGGCAGAGTGAAGGATAATCATCGCCAGAAAAGCCAGAAAAAAACGAAAAAAATTCAGGGAAGTTCCATAAAAAACGACCGCAAGCGACGTTCCGAATATCACCGGCATGGTCGATGCGGGCAGCGCCCACGGCCTCATGGAAATAATCCATTTTTTTAAAAAAGGAACTTTCTTTGTTTTTGTTTCCATGCGTATAATTATACCTAAATAAAAGCGATGGTTCTATTCCTTTTATCTGTATTATTCATAATGATTTCCCCTTTGATAAGACCTCCAGTAAAAAAAGCCTCTCCTCCGGTCCTTCTGGAAGGTCATCATATAGAAAAAGGCTTCCGTCTTTTAGAGCCCAAGCCTTTGACGTCCTTTCAATAAAAGGTTCTATGGTATGTGAGACAACCACTATAGAAGCTCCTGCTTTTTTCCGGTTGAATATCCATTCCAGTATTTCTTTCTGGATGTTCCGGTCCATTCCCTCCAAAGGCTCATCCAAAAAAATGTGCTCCGGCTCTCCGATCAAAAGAGCGGAAAAAACAGCCCGCCTTCTCTGTCCCATTGAAAGTTCACGAACTGTTCGAGAAGCCACATGCTTAAGACTAAAAAATTCAAGTGTTTCATCAGCTCTTGACAGTGGCTCATTCCTCAGCCTGCAGACAAGATACAAAATTTCCCTGATGGTGGCATAAGGGGTAAGATCAGGCTGTTCAGGAAGAAAAGAAAGGCTCTTCCGTGCTTCCACTTCCTTTTTCCAAAGATCCTGGCCATTGACAAAGACATATCCTGAATCCGGTTTTTCAACTCCTGATGCGATCTTGAGAAGTGTGCTCTTCCCGCACCCGTTAGGTCCCAGAAGCAAAGTGAGCCCCTGAGACAGTTTCACATTCACTTTATCCAAAACAGGCTCATCTCTCTCATAAGAGAAACTCACATCTTTTAACTCAATCATTCTTTACTCCATGACAGCGTATCACCAGCAGCAAGATGGTGAAGCTTCAGCCACCGGCTCACTTTGAGATTGCGTTCAGATTCAACAGCCTCTTTCAGCAAAAAAGGCACACTCACTAATAAAGCAATCGAAGAAAGAGGTATTACGGTTATCAATAAAGAGCTGATAAATCCGAAACAAAGAATACCACCGCTAGCTCCCATTTTTAAATTTCTCCCTTTCCTTATGGATAAGGAAGACCATACACAAACGGCAGGAAGAAAGGCGGCTACAAAAAGAAGCGCCTTTCTGTTAGTAAAAAAAAGAAATACAAGCACGGGAAGTACCAGTAAAAAAAGACAGAGAGAATCAAGAAGCACCCTCTCCCAGGCTGACCAGGGCAGAGAACGGATCCAGGGCCAGGCAGGCCGCCGGCTTGCAAGATGATTTGAAAAAAAAGCTAGGAACAAAACAGCACTCAGAGCCCCTCCCAGCGTCATGACCTTTAAAGTCACTTCAGGAGAAAACTGATTGTTAGATAGAAAAAGCATCACAGCCCCCAACACAGCCGCTCCAATAACATAAGGAAGGAGCATTCTGAATTTAACAGCGCGCCAGATAATCACTGCGTTTAAAAAATATCCTCTGGAACTTGCCCTGAAAAACCTGCGCCTTTTAGGAGCTGATAGAGGACCAGAGATAAGATCCGTCAGGAACAAAAGCACGACCCCTCCGAACAGAAAAACCCATCTTCCTGATACCAATAAGATACAGGACGCATAGGCAAGCGGCTTTGATACAGGACTTCGACGGGAAGGAACGGAAGCCCTGGCAGAAGCATATCCAAGCAGAGGCACTCCCGTGATAAAAGCATAAGAATAAGGAGACACTCCGTGATAGAGTACAGAAAAACAGGGGAAAAAAATCAAAACCAAAAGGATGGGCGTCTGGGCAGCAAAGACAGCGATCTCCGCCAATCTCCGGGTGGCTAAACCGGAAACAGGCAGATGACGCATCCAGCCGCTGAGTCCCAAACAAACCCTCTTTGATGCCATGGAAGCAGTGGCCGTACAAATAGCAGTGAACAGAACTCCCGGGATTATAGAGCCTTCTCTGAGGAGAACCGAAAAAAATTCGTTAAAGAACTCCGGCTTGAAAATAAAATAGACCGCAAACATGGCTCCGAGAACAGGGACTAATTTGTTTAGCGCAAGACGGGCTCCCACATTGAGATGAAATACCAGGAATGCTTTCAGATTCATTTATCCTGCCAAACGGTCCTTTTTATACAATCCGATGCCACTAAAACAGAATTCCTGTCTGGATAAGATGACAATGTTAATCTAAGGTGTCCTTTATACATTAAAAATCTGTTAAAGACAATGCCTGAATCTGATATATTGAGATGAACAAACCAAGTCTTATTTGAAAAAAGAAAAAGGAGAAATGATGATACAGAAATACAAACGTTACTGCAAAACTCTGAAATTAGTGAATGACCCGCAGCTCATTCAAGAATATAAAGACCTTCACAAAAAAGGAGCGGTATGGCCGGAAGTCATTGAAGGGATGAAAATAGTGGGTATTCTTGACATGGAAATCTATCTTTCCGGCACAACGCTTTTCATGATAATGGACACAAAGCCCGATTTTGACCACGACCGGGCTCTGTCTGAATTAGCTGAACGGCCGCGTCAAAAAGAATGGGAGGCTGTGGTCTCAAAATATCAAAGAGCAGCCCCCGGATCATCCGCAAAAGAAAAATGGAAACTGATGGAACAAATTTTTAAAATGGATTAAAAAGAAACACATCTCGATGAAAAAAGCCGAAGTCTCTCTTGTCAAAGTCACGGATTATCAACAAGAAAATATATCCAGAGGCCTGGAGAAAGGATTAAATCTTTTAAGCGGGCTTGACCATATCATCAGCCCGGGGAGCACGGTCTTTATCAAGATAAACCATCTCTCTCCTCCGTCTCCTCCGGAGAAAGCCATTGTGACCCATCCTTCCTTCACCAAAGAGGTCTTAAAAAAGTTAAAAAACCTTAACTGCCGAATAACAGTCGGAGATGATATCCAGTATAAAGGAAAAGACGGGTTTTCTGCTTCCGGATACAGGAAAATCTGTGATGATATGGGAGTCAGACTGATCAACCTCAAGGAAGCAGGATTCCGTAAAATCAAATGCAGGGGAGCTCTCCTTAAAAGTGTTTATATCTCTCCTCCGGTCATGGAATCGGATTATTTGATCAACCTCCCGAAACTGAAAACCCATTCCTTCACCATATTCACCGGTGCCGTCAAGAATATGTTCGGAGTCATCCCACACGGCATGAGAACCGAGTACCACCGGCAGTTCCCGCTTCCCAGTGATTTTAGTGAAATGCTCGTGGACATCTACTCGTGTGTGCCGCCAAGCTTGACCATCATGGATGGAATCGTTTCCATGGAGGGAGAAGGACCTTCGGCCGGAAAACCAAGAAGAACAAATATTGTCCTTGCCAGTTTAGACGGTGTCGCCCTGGATGCTGTTTCCTCTAAAATAGTCGGGTTCAATCCCCTGGATATATACACAACACATTCAGCTTATCAGAGAGGACTGGGAATCGGAGACATTAAAAGAATTAATATTTTAGGAGAAAAAATTTCAGATGTGACAGTCAAAGATTTCAAGCATTCAGCTATAGCTGTCGGGGCCCTTCAGAGAAGGATCCCCCAAATTCTTCATTCCTATATTCAAAATCAGTTAGCTTATATTCCTGAGATAAACTCAAAAAAATGCATCGGCTGCATGGAATGTGTTGACATCTGTCCCACAGGAGCCGCTCGTAAAACCAATGATACGGCCCGGATAGAAAAAAGCAGGTGCATCCACTGCATGTGCTGTCACGAAGTCTGCCGCTTTAATGCCATAAAACTAAAGCATCGGCCTTTAGGCTCATTCATACAGAGAGCGAATGCCCTGTATAAAAAAACCGGCCGCTTACTCGGATTCCGAAGAGAATGAAACACATCTGTAAATATTTCTTTTTTTTCTATTTGAACCAAACAAACTCATTCTCGTATATATATATACTCATAAATAACTAAATTTATATGGTTACGGTCATTATCCGGATTGTTCATCATGAAGAATGCGGCTGTTTTTATGAATAATACAGGATTATCAAAAGGAGAAAAAACCATGAACAACACAAAAAGACTGTTTTTCACCATACTGGCGCTCAGTATCCTCTTTTCTTATTCCCCCACTGTTCTGTCCCAGAAAGTCAAAGTCATAGATGACGTAAAACACATCATAAACAATAAAAAGCCAAATCCTCCCAAAGGAGCCATGGTCAAAATGACCCTGGCAGAAGAATATTCTATTGGAGGAGGCGAAAAAGACGAGGAAGTGTTTTCGGAAAGCATATTCATAACGGCCGATGACAAAGAAAATCTCTATGTCTTGGATATGAAGCTCAACAATATCAAGGTGTTTGACAGCTCAGGTACTCATATAAGGGCCTTTGGCAAACAGGGCCAGGGTCCGGGTGAATTGAATATGCCCACAGGAATCCAGGTCACCTCAAACGGAGAACTTATGGTGGAAGAAGTTCTGAACAGAAGACTGTCCTTTTTCACTCCGGAAGGAGAATTCCTTAGGAGCATTTCCACGGCAGCCAAAACCTCTCTCACAGGATTGAGATTCGGGACTAAAGGAACCATGATAGGGAGAGAGCTTGTTTTGGAAGAAAACAAAATGACATGGTACGTCAAAAAGTATGACGCGGACTTAAACGAAATCTTCACTGTGGATAAAGTCGATTTTCCAAACCCTCTTCAGGGAAAAGTCAATCCGTTCGATCTCATAATTATATTTAATGTGGATAAAAAGGGAAATATAATCTACGGGACATCAAAAGAGTATGAAATAAAATTCATGAATCCGGACGGAACGCACATAAAAAGCATCACCAAAGAGTATGACCCGATAAAAATCACGGAAGAGGATAAAAAAGAAATCCTGAGCCGCATCCCTGAGACCGGAGGTCTTAATGTAAAGGACATGATCGAGTTCTCCAAATACTATCCCGCTTTCCAGAATTTCACTATGGATGAAAAAGGCCGCATATTCGTCCGAACTTTTGAAAAAGGGAAAAAAGAAGGGGAATACATCTGTGATGTATTTGACCCGGAAGGACGTTTCATTTCGCAATTTCCCTTAAAAACAAATCCCGTCCTCTGGAAAAACAATAAACTCTACGCAACCGAAGAGTCTGATGAGGGATACATCCTTATAAAACGCTTCAAGGTCAGCTGGGAAAAGCCATAAAAGCAAAAATCCTGAATTTCTCACCATCCCTGTCTATTCATTGACACGGCTTGCAGAGTATGATAATTTTTTTCTTAACGTTAATATTCCTATCATTTTAAGGGGAAAGAAAACCATGTTCCAAATAAACAAACAAAAAAGGTCAACTGTACATAAAACCTTATTATTGGTCATATTCATATCCATTTCTTTCTCTTCTCCTGCAAATGCTCAGACCGGACAAAAACTGCTCCTGAGTTTTCGTTCCTTTCTTTCCATGGAAGGAACCAGCGCTTACGGCCCCGCAGGAATAGAAATCAAATCCGAAGGATTTGCCTATATGAATCCTGAAAAGGGCGGGACTTTTTCCGGAACCGGCGAAATATACGTGACTATGAATTTCAAATATTCTCCGAATCCTGCAATGTCTATAAGCCCTCTCAAGGGACAGGGAGACCTCATCGTCAAAGGAAGGAAAAAAGGCAAATACCTGAATTTCTGGTTTGAACACGGAAAAATTCCCTGTAAAGGAATCATCACCATTAATTATCCTCCTCCAATGGGGACAGAAAAGAAAGAATACGTGAATGACTTTGATCCCAACACTCTGGCACAGAAAAGCACTGATGATATGTTTACGCTTTTTGATATTGAACTTAAGGACGGAGCTGAAAAAGTCGTGGACTACAGCTCTATGTCCGCAAATACAGCTCCCCAAACTTTCTCCGGAAAAACAACCTTCCATTTAGACGGAATTGAAAGCTGGAGGATCAGTGTAAAAGGAGAGGAAACCGACTCCTTACAGGCACCCATTGATAATCCCAGACTGAAAGCGAAAACAGGTGAGCTTCCTATTACTATGAAATTCACATGGAATCTGATCGCTGAATTTTCGACCTTGGGACAAGGCGCTTCAAGAACGTATTATGATGGATATGTCTTTTCCTCAATTTTAGACCACACTCTTATTTTTGAATATGACAACCTATACAACTGCAGTGAAAAAAAATGTGAGGGCAGTCAAGACCTTGACATTGACTTCACAGGGGAAAAAATAGATGGAAAAGTTACAGGAAACACCGTACAGCTCAAATGGCCAAATCATGTGCCCCTGACATGTGTCACCTGTGTTCCCCTCAGTATAGGAAAACTTGGAGAGAAAGTGTATGAACGGACATTTAAGTCCTCTGAGTTTCTATTCAGCCTTTCAGGCGAAAAAATTCCTCTTGAAGATGGAAAAGTCATCAATCGAAGCAAAGGGGATTGGTTTAACTATAAGATCACTATTATAAAACTCAAATAGAAAGGGGTTTCTACAGACAGGCTTTTTTGTTAATTTTTTCTATAAGGTCTTTTTTAAAGTCAGGATTCACTGTGACGCCTAAATCTTCAGCCTTTTTGACATAAGCCAGAGACAGGTCATAATCCTTCAAATAAAAATAAACCAGGGCTAAATAATGACACACCTGACCGTTTAGAGGATGGATTTCAAGGATCTTTTTATAATGTGACTCGCATTTGGAAAAATTTTTTTCCTTAAAATAAAGGTTTGCCAGATTCAAATGAGCCTCCACAAATTGAGGATTTAAATCCAATGCCTTTAAAAACTGTTTCCTGGCTTCTCCCCTTTTTCCCATCTCCTCTAATATGATGCCCAGCAGGCTGTAGGATTGAGGGACCTCAAGACCCAGATCCATGGATTCCCGGCACTCTTTTTCAGCCTGTTTATGGGATCCCTGCCTGTAAAGGGCATGGGCCAGGTTGAAATGCGCCACCGGATTATTGGGATTTAATCCCAGAGCTGACCGGCATTCTCTGGCCGCCTGGTCGGGTTCATCCAGCCTGAGATAAACCGCTGCCAGACTGCAGAAGGCTTCGTCATAATCAGGTCTCAAGCGAACCGCCTCGAGAAACTCCTTTTTGGCTTCATCCAGCATTCCCTTTAGAAAATAGGCCCTTCCGAGATTGTAATGAGCTTCCGGATAATCGGATTTCATTTTAATCGCTGTTTTGTATTCCCTCACCGACTCGTCTATCCTGTTAAAATGCACATACACACTCCCCAGGTTATTATGGGGTCCGTAAAGCCGGGGATCGATTTCAAGGGCCTTATGAGAAACACGTTTGGCTTCCTCATAATTTTCTTTTAGAATCAAGGCCGCTCCCAAAGTCGAGAGGGCTTCTGCGGAGCGGGGATTTACCTCCAGCGCTTTACGGCATTCTCTTTCCGCATCACCGGCCCGGTTCATTTCAACATAGACATGCCCGAGATTGGCATAGGCTTTGTCATAACGCGGATAGAGTCTGACTGCTTCTTTAAATTCTTCAACAGCCTCTGTCATCAGGCCTTTTTTCATAAGAGCGATCCCCAGATTATAGTGGAGTTCCGGGAAGCGCGCTTGAAGAGCCAGCGCCTTTTCATATTCGGCAACAGCTTCGTCGATCCGGCCGGTTCTTCTCAAAACAATGCCCATGAGATTGCGGGCTTCAGGTGAGTCGGGATTTTTCCCTATCAGGTCAAGACACTCTTCCATCATGGATGGATAATCCTCCATTTCCAGGTAAAAAACAGCCAGAAGCATCCCCACGCTGTCTTCTCCGAGCCCCAATGATTTTCGTTTTTTATACAGCGCTACCGCTTTATCCAACTCCTCTCCGGTCAACGGAAAAACATAAGGGCTGAAGTCTCTCTGCTTATTCAAGACAATCAGGCTTCTGGTGAATGTATCGAACTTCTCCCCCGGCTTTTCTTCATCCATTAAAGAGTCTTTTTCGTGAAGGTCGGCAGCTCCGAACAAGTGGCCAAATTCATGAGTCATCAACCGTTCCATTGTTGATTCGGACGGAAGCTCTCTCAGTAAAACAGTGCTGTTCAGGTAGGCTGCGATGCCGGAATATTCGAACTTCGCTCCCTGCTGACCTTGAGATGTCAATCCCATGACCACATCACAGCTTTCATGAGGAATTTTCTTTCTTAAATCGTTCAGCAGTTCAAAGAGGGAATCCGCGCTGTTGTCAGAAGTCCAGAAAACGAATTTTTCAATTCGAAACCGGATAGCGAACTCATTTTCAAATCTTTCAGAAGAACGGGATATCAGTCGTTTTGCTTTGAGCTGCCAGTCACTTTGGCTTCGGAATTCCTCGTCTGCTGCCACTTTGAGGCTGACCGTTCGAAGCTCTTCACTACGGGCATACGAGAAAGGAAACAAGGACAGAAGAAAACAAAGCAAGACAGCCGTTCTCAAGAGAGAACCAAAGCCTTCATTTGAACTTGTTCTCCTTTTCATCTCCTCTATAATTTACCATAAAAAACATTGGCACAATACCCATTTATTAATTTTAAAGGTATGTCAATTGCAAAAGGTCAGTCATGTCTTTAAAAAAGTTGTTTTTATAGTGAACACTTTACGTATTCAACACCATATTCATCCATATTTTAGGAGAAAGAATTAATGAACATGAACATCAAGCTCAAAAAATATATAAAATATCGGATCATTTGGACAGTTGTCTTCGGTATAGGGATTTTGTTTGCTTTTGGATGTTCCCAATTACCCACATTACCCACCGAGCAGGATATAGGATTGAGACTTATACAGGAAGGGAATATCGAAGAAGCCATCAAATATTACGATAAGGTAATCGAACGCGACCCCGAACAATCTTCATTTTATTACAACCGGGGACTTGCCAGGCAAATGAAAAAAGAATTTGAGAGGGCTCTGGAAGACTATTCTACAGCGATACAACTTGATAAAGAGTTTATCAGTGCTTATCTTAATCGAGGTTTAGTAAGGTATCAATTAAAGGAGCTTGAAGGAGCCGTACAAGATTACAACCGGGTGCTTGAACTGGATCCTGAAAATGTTACGGCCTACAATATGCGCGGGAGAATAAGGACTGATTGGGGATATTATGAAGACGCAATTTTGGATTTCAATTCTGCACTAGACATAAATCCAGACCATTTAATCAGCTTAAGCAACCGGGCTTATGCCTATCAATGTTTGGAAGAATTCCAATCCGCTGTGGAGGATTATACACAACTGCTGCAAAAGGACACCAATAATGCTCAGGCTTATAATAACAGAGGATCGGTAAAAATGAAAATTGATGATATTCAGGGTGCTTTATCTGATTTTGATAAAGCCACCGCCATCGATTCCAACTATGGTAAAGCATTTTACAACCGGGCTGTTGTTTGGATGAAGCTGGCGGAGTATAAAAAAGCAATCCTTGATCTTGAAAAGGCAGCAGAGCTTGATGAAAATCTTAAATCAAAGATTCAAGGACATCTGAAAAACTGCATGGCAAAAATAGGAGTGAGATCAGAAGAAAACAAGACAAATCCACAAACAGATCCAATCCAGATGCCAAAAATTCAAAATGAGGCTTTAGTTGTTAGTATCGAAGTTCCGGTGCGGGTATTCAAAAATGGTAAGTTTGTCGATAATCTTTCTATTGATGACTTTTTGGTCTACGAGAACGGCATTCCCCAGAAAATTGATTCATTATATCTGATAACAAAAACAAATATTTCCCGCAGAGAGTTGAAAACCGGGTCATTTAATCCCAAAGTAGCCTCACGACATTATGTCCTCGTTTTTGAAGTAGTCGAATACATGCCCGAGATCGGAGACTCCCTGGACTATTTCTTCAATTCCATCTTTAATCCACAGGACACTCTTGTGGTCATCACACCATACAAGACCTATTCTTTGAAACCAACTGCTTTTGAAAGAATGCCCAAACATAAAATTTTATCTCAGCTAAAAGAAAAGATCCGAAAAGACGCCTGGAAAGGGAGTGCAAAATACCGGGAATTGTTGAATGAATATCAAGACTTGATGTTTCCCTATATTCCAGAACAGGAATCTCACAGACATTCACTTCTAATGGAAGTCACCCGAAAGTTTAAGCAGCTCAAGCAGTTCGACACATCAGAAGCTGAAAAATTTGCCGAATATCTCAAAGACCGAGAAGGTCAAAAACATGTTTTTATCTTCTATCAGAATGAGATGTTTCCGATTCCACCTGAGGAAACAATAGAACTTTTCGATATTACAAGTCAACCACAAATAAATACTGAGCGGATCAAACAAATTTTTTCTGACAAATCCATTTCGTGTCATTTTCTTTACATCACTAAAAAAACAACCGACAACAGCAGTCAACCCTTTTTCCAGAGATCGGACTGGTATGATATGAGATCCGGCACATTCGAGGGCATGATGGCTTTAGCTGAAGGGACCGGGGGTTTAGCTGAAAGCTCATATGATGGCAGGGAAGCTTTTAAAAAAGCCTTAACTGTATCTGAAAATTATTACATTCTCTATTATTCCCCTCAGAATTATCTGCCGGATGGAAGTTTCCGGGAGATCGAAGTTAAAATCAAGGGAAAAGGATATCACATCCGGCATCGAGCCGGATATTTTGCTGATTAAGACGATTATTCTTCGATATTTCGGTTAGGAAAATACATTTCCTTTTGACTTCAATGGAATCCCGTGCTATATGGAGAAGGGATTTCCCTTTTTAACCTTTTACAGGAGGCCTTTTATGAAAAAATTCAAACAGACTCCGTGGCTCTATCTGGCTGCTTTGGGAATAGGGCTGCTGGTATGGATAACAGCCCCTCTTATCCCCGGCCAAGATTTTGACATCAAAGCAAACTATGCGAAATCCGAATACATGATCCCTATGAGGGATGGCGTCAAACTCTACACCCAGGTTTATGCCCCTCTGGATAAAAGTCAAAAATACCCCATCCTTCTTTTCCGGACTCCTTACTCGGTAGGTTATTATGAAGCAAACAGATTCCGGCCTTTTCTCGGCCCAAACAGGATGTATGCCGAAGAAGGATTCATCTTTGTCTACCAGGACGTCAGAGGCAAGTTTAAATCAGAAGGAGAGTTCACGGTCATGAGGCCTCATGAAAAAAACAAGCAAGGGCCCCGGGATACAGATGAAAGCAGCGACACCTATGATACTATTGAATGGCTGTTGAAAAATATCCCCAACCATAACAGCCGTGTGGGACAGTGGGGTATTTCCTATCCCGGTTTTCAGACCGTGATGGGCATGGTTGATGCCCATCCCGCACTGAAAGCTTCCTCCCCCCAAGCGTCTCCATCTGATATGTGGATAGGGGATGACTTCCATCACAATGGTGCTTTCAGGCTCATGTATACGTTTGGATGGCTGGCTCACCATGCCCAAACAAGAGCCGGGACAACAGAGAAAGGGGTCCAGAGATTCGATTTTGGAACGCCTGACGGATACAAATTCTTCTTAGACCTGGGTCCTGTCTCCAATGTTGACAAGAAATACTTTCACAACCGTGTCCCCACCTGGAACGAGTACATGGAGCATGGAGATTACGATGACTACTGGAAAAAGCAAAATGTCCTCCAGTATCTCAAAAATATCGAGCCCGCTGTTTTAAACGTAGCCGGATGGTTTGATGCGGAGGATTTCTACGGCCCCATGAGCATCTACTATACCATTGAGAAGGAAAATCCACAAAATAGAAGCACACTTGTGGTGGGCCCATGGCTTCACGGAGGGTGGTCAAGAATGGACGGAGACAGTCTGGGAAATATCCGGTTTGACTCTAAAACCGGAGAATATTTCAGGGAAAACGTGGAGCTGCCCTTTTTTAACTTCTACCTGAAAGACAAGGGCCCTCTGGACCTGCCCGAGGCGCTCGTCTTTATAACCGGATTGAACCAGTGGAAATCATACGACCATTGGCCTCCCAAAGAAACACAAGAGACGAATCTCTACCTTCATGCGGAGGGAAAACTCTCCTTTGACCCTCCCTCTGAAGAAAACACATACGACTCTTTTATCAGTGACCCCAATAAGCCTGTCCCTTATACCGCAGAGATACGAACTTTCCAGGGGCATCTCTGGATGGTCGAAGACCAGAGATTCGCAGCACAAAGACCCGATATCCTTGTTTTCAAGACAGATGTTCTTACAGAGGATGTCACTGTTGCCGGCCCTCTCATTGCCAGCCTTTATGTGTCCACCACGGGAACGGATGCGGACTGGGTGGTCAAATTGATCGATGTTTATCCCGGCGATGCTCCTGACAACAAACCCAACCCGTGCGGAGTGAGGATGGGACACTTCCAGATGCTTGTGGGAGCGGACGTGTTCAGGGGTAAATACCGCAACAGCTTTGAACACCCTGAGCCGTTTGTGCCCGGTAAAATCACACACATCGAATACGACCTCAGAGACAAAGGCCACTGCTTTCAAAAAGGACACAAGATCATGGTCCAGATCCAAAGCACCTGGTTCCCCCTTATTGACCGCAACCCCCAGAAATTCACTGACATATACCATGCTCAAGAATCCGATTTTCAGAAGGCCACCCACAGAGTGTACCGCTCCTTAAAACATCCCTCCCACCTCAAGATCCGGGTCTTAAAGTGATTCAAGCCTGGTTTACGTGGCCATCCGGATGAAACTCAACGATTATATAAGCTTTTCGATTTCTAATCTTTGGACACACAAACTCCGCTCGCTTTTAACCATATTTGGCGTGGTGATCGGTATAGGGGCTCTTGTCTCTATGATATCTTTTGGCAAAGGCATGCAGAAGAATGTCACCAATGCCTTTAAAAAAATGGAGCTGTTTAATTACATATCTGTTTTTCCTGGTGAAATCCAAACAGATGAATCAAATGATCGAGGGGTGTCTGAACATCAAAAACCACAGGGAATCCCCCTGGATGATAAAGCCATCGAAAGCATACGCTCTATCAGAGGCGTGGAGACAGCATTCCCTGATATTAGGTTTCCCGCCCAGGTCGAAATGAACGGGCGGAAAGAATTCAGTCTTGTGCAGGCTCTCCCTGTCAAATTTGCCCGTTCCAAATTGATAAAAATCAAAGCCGGAAAAACCTATTCCAGTGAAGAAGAGTATTCTGTTATCATCCACAGCTCTCTTCTTCCCAGGTTTGGAATCAAAGACATCCATGAGGGCCTTGGCAGGAAAATCAATATAAGAACTTTCTTTTTTGACCTGTCTTCACTGGACCCAAAGAAAATAGGCTCTATCATCTCAGGCAGCAAACTCCCCATTGCGCAGAAAGTGTATTCTTTCACCATTGTGGGCATCTCAGAAAATATAGGGTTGGAAGATCCGACTCCCTTAAGGAGCCATGTGTTTATTCCATTTGAAGTATCAAAAAAAATGGAAAAGATTTCGGTCACCAGCCTCTGGGACTTTTTCAGAAAATCGGACAGTTCCGGATATTCCATGGTCAATGTCAGGCTTTCTTCCCCTAAATTCATACCTTCTGTGAAGGAAAAAATCCAAAGCATGGGCTTCCAAAGCTTTGCTTTCAGCGACCAATTTGAGGAAATCCAGACAGGATTTCTATTCATGGATATGATTTTATTTGCCGTGGGAATGATAGCCATTGTTGTGGCTTCCCTCGGAATCACAAACACCATGATCATGTCCATAATGGAAAGATACAAAGAAATTGGAATCATGAAAGCAGTGGGCGCTGGAAACAAGGATATCAAAAAAGTCTTTTTCTTTGAAACAAGTCTGATCGGCTTTCTGGGGGGAATTTTTGGTCTCCTGCTGGGCTGGCTTGTCAGCGGTCTCATAAACCGGGTCGTGAACTATTTTCTTTCAAAACAAAACATACCCTATATCCATTACTTTGACTTCCCCTGGTGGCTGTGTGCCGGAGCTGTGATATTTGCGGTCATTATAAGCCTGGCCTCAGGAGTTTATCCGGCCATGAGAGCAGCCAAAGTCGATCCGGCAGTAGCTCTCAGGCATGAATAAATGGTCCCGGGAAACCTTTTAGGATAAATCTACGTCTATATATAAGAATCCAAATGTGAAGCCTTTATCATTCGGCATTTGTCTTATTATCCATGGCAAATTTGTTATTGGCCGCACAGGTTGGCATTCTTGAAAGGAATTCAAATGATTAAGAACTATTTCAAAGTCGCCGTCAGAAATATTTTTAAACACAGAGCCTTTTCTTTCATCAACATCACCGGACTGGCCATAGGCATCGCCTGCAGTGTTCTGATCCTTCTTTTTGTGACCCATGAATTAAGCTATGACAGATTCCATGAGAAAGCCGACCGGATACACCGGATCGCTGTCAGAGCATCCATTGGCAATACCCAGATCCGCCAGACCTATTCCTCTGCGGAAACCTTTAGGAAACTTCTTCTGGATTTTCCCGAAATCGAATCTGGAGTCAAATTCCTGAATATCGGAGAAATCCCTGTTAAATTGGAAGAGAGAACATTCTACGAGTCCCGGTTTTATGCTGTGGATGAGACTTTTTATGATATCTTTACGGTCCCGCTCATACATGGCGACCCGAAATCTGTGCTGACAAATCCCAATACTATGGTGCTTTCAGAGGACACTGCGGTCAAATATTTCGGGACTACGGATGCGGTCGGCAAGGTCCTCCGGGTGGATTTTTCGTGGGGTCTTGGAACCAAAGAATTCGAGGTCACCGGGATTTCGGAGAACATGCCGGCAAACTCCCACTTTCATTACGATATTTTGGTCTCATTGGCCTCTTTCCCGGATTTGGTCAACGAAACTGAATGGACAGCTAATAATTTCATCACCTACCTTCTCCTAAAAAAAGGAACCTCAGCAGAGGCGTTCAATGAAAAAATCAAGGAATTCACCCGGAAATACATGGGCGGCGAACAATTTGATTCCTGGGTTGCCAAAGGGAATTCCTGGGAATACTATCTCCAGCCCATCACCAAGATCCATCTGACATCTGACCTGAACGGAGAATTCGAATCCAACGGGAACGAGACCTATGTGTATGTCTTTTCCGTAGTCAGTATCATCATCCTGCTCATTGCATGTATCAACTTCATGAACCTGTCCACGGCGAAATCATCCTTAAGGGCAAAAGAAGTGGGAATGAGAAAAGTAGTGGGTTCGGGAAAAAGCCAATTAATGGCCCAGTTCATTAGCGAGTCTGTTATTTTGAGTTCCATCGCCTTAGCTCTGGGAATGGGGATTGTCCATCTCCTCCTTCCTTTTTTTAGAAACCTGGTCGACCGGCCTCTTGAGCTCAACTACCTCCACAATCCTTTGGTCATCCCTCTCTTGCTGTCTCTCGGGCTTTTCGTGGGAGTGGTTTCCGGTTCTTATCCGGCTTTTTTCCTCTCGTCAATAAAGCCTGTAGCCGCTCTGAAAAACAGGGGATTCAAAGGAATGGGCAAAGGCGGGGCGTGGCTTCGGAATGCGTTGGTGGTGTTTCAGTTTTCCATCTCAATCTTTCTTATGATCGGGACCCTGGTCGTGTTTCAGCAGATGAAATTTTTTCAGAACAAGAAATTGGGATTCCAGAAAAGCCAGGTACTGGTCATCAAAAATACAGAATCCCTGGGGAAAAACACAGAGGCTTTCAAGGAAAGTCTGAGAAGGGAAACAAGGATCACCGGAGTTTCTGGAACATCCACTCTACCAGGAATGAGATTAAACAATATCGGTTTTGGCGCTGAAGGTGTGGATGAAAGCTTCACTTTGAATATGTGTGTGTGCGATCATGAATTTTTGAAAACTCTGGGACTGGAGATAGCCCAGGGCCGGTTTTTTTCAAAAGAATTTCCCTCGGATTCCCATGCCGCTGTTCTCAATGAAAAAGCGGCCCAAATGCTCAGCTGGGATGACCCTATAGGAAAAAGGATCAACAACTGGGCCGAAGAAAGAGGTAATTTTACGGTCATCGGTGTGGTCAAAGACTACCACTACGAATCCCTCCATCATGAAATCCGGCCTATGGCGCTCTTTCTTAACGGAGGGTACTATAATTGGCCTGATCAAGTTATTGCAGCGCGACTGGAAACAGGAGACCTTCCCCGAACCATCAAAACAATAGAAAAAATATGGAAGGAACTCGCTCCGTCCCATGCTTTCAACTACTCGTTTCTGGATCAGGATTTTGACAACCTCTACATCAATGAAAAGCAGACCCAAAAAATGTTCACTGCCTTTTCATTTCTGGCCCTGTTCATCGCCTGCCTGGGATTGTTCGGCCTGGCCTCCTTTATTGTGGATCAAAAAACAAAGGAGATTGGAATCCGGAAAGTACTGGGAGCTTCCGTGCCGGGACTGGTTTCAAATTTGAACAAAAACTTCGTGAAATGGGTCCTTATCGCCAATATCCTGGCATGGCCGGTAGCCTGGTATTTCATGAGAGGGTGGCTGCAGAACTTTGCCTACCGGATTGAACTCAGCCTGTGGATGTTCTTGGTGACGGCAGGCCTGGCTCTTTTGATCGCAGTGATTACTGTCAGCTCCCAGACCGTGCGGGCTGCATCCAAAAATCCCGTCGATTCCCTCCGCTTCGAATAAAATGGGGACATCCCTTTAGGTACCACCCTATAAACTGAAAGTCCATTCCGAAATACTTTTTTCCCGAAGTGATAAATTTGATCCATTTCTTCAGTCAATATAGTAGAGAGGAAATTTCGTGCCGAGAGCTTCGAGATACTTAACGGATAATGGTTACTATCATGTTTTTAGCCGGGGCAATAACAAAAAAAAAATTTTCTACTGCGAAGAAGACTACATCAAATTCCTAACAATCACTTCAAAATATTTGGAAAAATATGAAATCTCTATTTACCATTACTGCCTGATGCCCAACCACTTTCATTTTTTGCTTCAGGCACAAAAAGCTATTCATTTACCAAAATTTATGCAAGGACTGCTTCAATCGTACGCGTGGCACTTCCGAAAAAAATACGATACTGTGGGATTTCTCTTCCAAAATCGATATAAAAGTCTTTTTATTGGGAAAGAAAGCTATTTATTGGAATGCGCACGTTATATCGAAAGGAATCCTTTGCGATCAGGACTTTTCCATGACTTAAGAAATTATCCCTGGAATAGTTTTTCGTATTATGCCACCGGCATGGATGACCTTGTCATCAAGCATCCTAACCCCTGCTATCTGGAAATGGGCAAATCAAATAGTAAACGTCAACAGAGATTCCAAGAATATGTTCTGCAAAAAAGACCCCACGACTCATTATTGGATAATGTATTTAAAATTGAATAGGGTGGTACCTAATGGGACGTCCCCAAACTTTAAAGCCCTAGCCTGTTGTTCGTGTACTTGGTGATGAGTAAGTTACGGAGTTCTTTGTACATCCGGACTGTTTTTTCCATGCTCTTTTTGGTGTAGTCCGTGAGATACGCCTTGGCCTTGTCAGGATCCTCTTTGATAAGGGCCAGCGCCTTGGCCTCGATCTCCGGCATGTCTGTAAAGAAGCTCTCCTCCAGCGGATCGCGGACCTTTTTCAGGTCCTGGACCGCCTCCTGCCAGCGCAGGTAGAGCAGGTTATCCACGAAGTCAATCGCCCAGCGGGCCGAGTCCTCGCTGAACTCGTCCGGGTTGTAGGTCTTGTACGGGGCGGCGATCTCCTGGACCCCGGCGTAGATCGGCACATAGGTGCTGACATACTGGTTGTCCAGGTAAAACCAGTAGACCCCCCCAACAGCCGCAGGCAGCCAACTCCGGAGCTGGGCGACCATGCCGTAGCCACCTCGTGAGACCATCCGCCGCCAGGTGATGTCGAGGAGCTCGCGCATATCCCGGGTTGGAAAGGGCGTGGCCAGGGGGCTCTTTTTCACCCCTCCCCGGCCGTCCGGAAGGAACCAGTCGATGTCCGCCGTCATGTCGTAGATCGTCCCCTCGAACACCGAGCGCTGGAACTCGATGACGTCCCTGACGGAAACCTTCCGGTCAGGCTTGACCGAGAAAGGATAGGTCGAGAGCGGTTCCAGGTATTGGTGGTAGGCGTCGTAGCCCGTGTGGGGTGTTTTCAGATTCTTGTCCGGCCACTCCTTGAAAGACGGGGCGAACCGCGTGAAAAAAAGCCAGAACCGGCTGACCGCCCATTCCCGCGGATACGGAGAGTAGGCCTCCTGCCAGATGAAAGGCCTGCCGCTCTCCGGGTGGTACCAGCCGTGGTCGACGGCCACCTGCATGTAGTTTTTTGAGGCCATGAACTCATCGGGACGGCTGAGGTCGATCTCCTTGATGATGCTCCAGTTGGGAACGACGGCGATATGATCGTCCGGTACTCTCTGGGCCGCCCAGATGGCTCCCGGCTCACCGCTTTCCGGATCCCACTCCGACCCGACGCTGAAGACCTCGAGGACCCAGGCCTCCTCGGGATCAGCGATGCACAAGGCCTCGGACTCAGGCCCGCAGGAGGGAAGAAATCCGTACTCATCCACAAGGGAAGTGATAAGCTTGATCGCTTTGCGGGCCGTTCGGCACCGTTGGAGGGCGAAGACCTGGGCCATCTCGATACTCATGATCTGCTGGCCCGTGTTGATGTCGGTCTTGAGCTCATCCCGCTGACTGAGAGTGCTCTCTCCAATCGCCAGCTGGTGCTCGTTCATGTGGGAATAACCGGTGTGGAAGTAGGCATAGGTTTTCTCCACCTGGGGGATGTAGCCAATGATTTTTCCGTATTCCTCAAGAGGCTTCCGGACGTCCTGGAGCCCGTAGTAGACAGGTGCTTTCGTGTCCGGCGGATACGTCCGGGCCGGTACGACGTGAACACGGCACTCCGCGCAGCATCCTGTGTGCGATGTGATGACCGACCCGTCCGCCGAGGCGGCCCGGCCCACAACGATATCCGTACAGGCATCCGCTGTGTCGACGGAAGAGCCCTGGTCCTCTCCTCTGTTCATACTCGTTCCGGGAAAAAGGACCAAAACCATACTGAAGACGAGAATAAGTGTTCTGACCTTCATGACGACCTCCTTGTTGTTCCATTATATTCGTGCAGGCTGCTGAGTTCAACCGCGAGTACGGCGTGCTCGTGTTCCAGTCCATCGACGAGTTTCACAGGGCTCCCTATTCTTTGACAGCATCTTATATGGTAATATAAGAAGGCTGTTAGGTCTTTTCAGACTGAAGAAAAAAGGGAATGGAAAAAGCAAATACCATTATCAAAACAATCACCTCCCACACTCCGGTTCGAATCAATGATATCGGAGGATGGACCGATACCTGGTTTTCAAAACAAGGAAAAGTGCTCAACACAGCCGTTGATCCGGGAGTGGACGTTGAAATAACTGTCACTAAAAATATTGAAAATAAAAAAGAAAGGGTTCTGGTTGATGCGAAAAACTTTGGAGAGACCTTCCTTGTCGATCCGGACAATCCCAGATATGACAAATATCCTCTGCTTCAGGCCGCCATCTGTTCGCTTCCTGTACCGGAAGATTTAAAGCTGGACATTAAAATCGATTCTTTTATCCCGGCGGGAAGTTCAACCGGAACCTCAGGTTCGGTCTGTGTCGCGCTTCTCGGAGCCATGGACAGAATCTCTTCTCAGAGACATACATCAAAAGAGATAGCCTCTTTAGCCCACAGAGTAGAGACAGAAAAATTAGGGTGGCAGAGCGGGATCCAAGACCAAATATGCGCTGCTTACGGGGGAGTTTGTTTTATTGATATGTACAGATACCCCGAAGCCCGTGTCTCCAAATTAAAACTCCGGGAACAAGTAAGAAAGGCGCTCAACAGCCGGCTCTGCCTCACCTACTTAGGCAGCGGACACAGCTCATCCCTGCTTCACGAAGAAGTGATAAGACTTCTCGAAAACAAAGGATCTGGGTTCTCTTTGATAAACAAAATGAAAGAATTAGCCCGGGAGGCCAGGCACTGCTTGCTAAAAGGCGACCTGGATTCGTTTGGAAAAATCATGAAGGAAAACAACAAATGCCAGCGTCTGCTGCATCCGGGTCTTATCTCCGAACAGGCCGAGTCCGTTATCCGGATCGCCAGAAAACATAGGGCTTCAGGCTGGAAAGTCAATGGTGCCGGAGGAGAAGGAGGATCTCTCACCATACTGTGTTCCGACCAGACGGATCATAAAAAGAAAATGCTGGAGGAAATAAATTCTCTGGGGAAGGGAATAAAACCCATCCCTGTTTCCCTGAATTTTCAAGGACTTGAAGTCACTACCAGAAGCTGAGAAAATTCTAACCTATGCAAATGGCTGGTCAATAGAAGGAGAAGGCTGGGAAAAATATTTGGGTTCCTGTTCCGTCACATAAATACAATCCTCAAGCCTTATTCCATATTCCCCGGGAAGCACCAGCATGGGCTCATTGCTGAAGCACATACCCGGCTCCATCGGCCGTTTGTTTCCTTTGACCAGATTGATCCATTCATGACCGTCAAGACCTATGCCGTGTCCGGTACGGTGGGGGCATCCGGGCAGTCCGTATCCTCCGGGAAATCCATAGTCTTTATAGACTTTCCGCGCGGCCGCATCCACTTCCTCACACGGCACTCCCACTCCTGCCTTTTCAAACGCAGCGGTCTGCGCTTTTTTCGCCAGATCCCACATCTCTTTCTGCCTCTGGGTTGGTTCTCCAAAAACAACGGTCCGGCTGATATCAGACCTGTATCCATCCACACTGCAGCCTCCGTCCATAAGAACAATATCTCCTTCTTTCAGCTCGATCCTCTTCACGCTTCCGTGAGGACTGGCAGAGGCTTCAGCGATCTGAGCGCCTATCCCTCCTGCAGCACCCAGTGCTCTATGCGCAGCAGAAGAAATAGCAAAAAAGTCTTCCTTAGTCATCCCTTTCTCCAGCAGTGCCACAGAAGCCTTATAAGCCTCAATAGTGATATCCGCCGCCTTCTGCATGAGAGCAAGCTCAGCCGGAGATTTGTGCACCCGGCATTCCACTGTTACAGGATATGCGCTTACATATTCCAGATGGGAGGCCTGCTTCCGGATCCCGTCAAAAAGAAAAAACCTCACCCTTTCTTCGATACCGATTTTTCCGGTCCTTATTCCTCTGTCCTTTAATGCCTGTGCCACCCGCTCGTAGGGACTTTCATGTTCCTCCCAGGTTCTGATATCATCTCCAAACCGGATCTGTTCTCTGGCCCGGCCTTCCTCAAAAGCTGGGCATATCCAGGCTATCTCTCCCTGAGCAGGAAGGACAGCAGCAAACATCCTCTCGCTTTGCCACCAGTTAGCGCCTGTAAAATAAAACATGCTGGAACCGGGTTCAAGATATATGGCCTTTATATCGTTTTCCCGCATAAAGCGTCTTGCTTTTTCCATACGCTGCACTCGTTCCTTATCTGAAATGGGAACCACATCATCCGTCATTGGGCTGAGCCGGTTTAGGGGATCAGCTTCTTTAACCCTGTCTTTGCTTGAAGAGCAGGCTGAACCCAAGAGTGCGGCTCCGGCTGAACAGGCTCCGATTTTGAGAAAATCCCTTCTTTTTACTGCCATAAATGACCTCCGTAAATTATTCTATCACTATCCCCCTAAGAATATAGAAAAGACAGAGTAAATTCAAAATATAATATTTTTAAAACAAAACAGGGGATGATCAAGGTCCGGAAATAAACGGAAACACTGCCCGTTCTAAAAAATTATTTTAATTTCAGTCCCGGGTTTTTTCTTTATGCGAATGTCTCCGTTTATCTGCACTACCAGATCTTTCACTAACTGAAGCCCCAGAGTTTTGGGATTCTCCACATCCAGTTCATCTGGGATACCTACCCCGTTGTCCTTGATCGTTAGGACACTCTTTTTTTTCTTTTTATCACGCCTCAACTTGATCAAAACTTCACCTTGCCGGCCGTCTGGAAAGGCATGCTTAAAAACATTAGAAACAAGTTCATTGAATATCAGACCTAAAGGAATCGCTGCATTGATATCAGCTTTGATCTCCTTGACATCCAAATTATATTTAATTTTATTAGAATCCACATTATAGGTGTGGAGGATATGAATGATGAAACTTTCAAAGTATTGTGCAAAATTCACCCGGGTAAAATCTCTGGATCTATAAAGCTTCTCATGGATAAGAGCCATCGAATAGATCCGTTCCTGGCTCATTCGGAATAATTCAAGGTCCCTTTTATCCTTTACATCCTTGGACTGGAGCCTCAGCAGGCTGATGATAATCTGCATATTGTTTTTCACCCGGTGATGGATTTCCTGAAGCAGTACCTCTTTTTCATGAAGGCTTGTTTCGATGCGCAGTTCAGCTCTTTTTCGTTCGGTAACATCACGACCGATTCCCTGAATAGCCTCTGGTTTCCCATCCCTGTAAATCACGGATGATTTGGTCTCCACCCATAGGATTTCCCCACTTTTCTTCTTGAGCTTAAACTCGGTGAGTTCTCTCTGCTTGCCCGTCTGGGCCAGCTCTTTAAGGGCTTTTTCAACCTCTGAATTCTGTTCATCATCTGCCAGAAGAGAGCTGAAATTCAAAGTCTTGATCTCTTCTTTTGAATAACCAAAAATGTCTAAGGCTGCTTTGTTCGCATCAATGAGATTACCGTCGAAGTCATGAATAAAGACAAGATCCATGGAACGGTCAAAAAGGGCTTTGTAGCGTGCCTCGCTTTCTTTAAGAGCCGCTTCTGTTCTCTTCTGTTCCGTGATATCGCGTATGGTTCCTTGATAAACCGTGATATTTCCCCTCTCATCCTTTACAGGGACAGAAGTAATCAGAGTATGGATAATGGTCCCGTCTTTTTTCTTTAGGTCAATCGGATTTTCCTTCTGACATTGCCGCTCGTATCAAGAGCTACAAACATAACTCCAGCAATATCCAGGAAATCCTGTTGTGTGATCGAAAGGGTATTATTTTTTTTCTCGATCATACCAAGGACAATCCCTCCCCACTGCCAATTAAGTCTGTTTGATGCATCCCTAACAGATAATTTCTTTCCGAAAATACGTTCAAACAATCCCCTCTAATCTGCATTTATAAGTCAATGCACAACAATCCTCTTTTTTAGTAAATATATGTGATTAGAGGGATGAAGTCAATATCAAGGACTGAGGAATAGCGAAATCACAATCTGGAATCATCTGCGCTATTGTTTCTCTCCCATATACCCAGAAGACGCCGCCGACCCCATAAGCTGTTCACTTCAAACACAGCTATGGCCCCTTCATAAATATCTATGATATTAAAGGAATTCCCGAAGACACTCCTCTGGTACACACTGCTTAATGAATTGGCGTTAACAACAATGGTATCTCCAATTTGAGCGGCAAACGGATGGGAGGAAGTGCCGGTCAGAACAAGATCTATCTTCGCATCCACGAGCTCACGTAAAAGGTCTCCACTGTCCTCCAACAGCCCTTTTTCCCTGCTGTGAGAAATAGGGAGCACATTGTGATGCAGGAACACAGCTTTTGTTTTCTCCGGAGTCTTAAGCTTTTTAAGTAACAGCTTTCTCTGGCTGGGGCCAACGATCCCATCCTGGGAATCATACTGAGTAGAGCAAATCCCCTGGAATAAAATATTCTCATTTGAATATCTCTGGTCAATGGAACCAAAATAAGTGGGAAAAAGGTAATATCCAAGATAATTTATATCACGTCCTGCGGGAGTATAAACCACGGGGACTTCAAGCTCTTCCATAAAACTGACTGCTGCCTCATAATCTTGTGCAATTCCTTCTCTCACTATTCCGCCGCAGTGGACCAGAAGATCAGGACTCAATTTCTTTATAGTATCCATTGCGTTTAGAAAATTACGTTTTAAAAAAGCCCTCGAGTCAGAAATCAACGTGTTGGCAATGTGCACAGCCCTGAACTCTCTCTCTCCAAAGTCAGAAAAAATCCTTTTTTTTCGCTTTGGAAAAGAAAATCCCTGGGCTTTCCCATCCAGCCTTACGGTCCTGACCCTGCGGGTCCTTTCATTAATCTCTATAATGTTGTAAGAGTTGACATCTCCGTATCGGGTTTTCGTTGCGCTTGCTGTTCCTGCATTAATAAAAACCGTGTTTTCGATCTGATATATGTTCGGATAATGGCGGTGACCGGAGAGGACAAGGTCAACGTCTTCTTTTAAAATAAGGTCCAAAATGTCCCCCGCATTGGTGAGAACATTTCTTTCCCTGCCGGCCATGGGGATGGGAATGGTATGATGGTGAAGCACTATGATTTTTATTTTTTTCTCACTGTAATCATTGAGTGCCTTCCTCATCATATCAAACTTCACCATGCCGACCCGGCCCTGGTCACTGTCTTCAAAGGCACTGTTCACATGGATAATCACAGCATCACCGATCTCAAGCACTCCGTTTAAAGGGCCTATGTATTTTTTAAAAAGATAGAGACCGCCTGAACGGGCGTCATGATTGCCTGCAAGCGCAATGAGGGGAATATCCACCCGGGATAGAATTTTTCTGGCCTGTTCAAATTCCTGTCTTCGGCCTCCCTGAGTGACATCACCGGAATGAATGACTAAATCAAACTTCTGTTTTATGGTTTCACCCAAGATCCCTTCCAACATTTCTTTATTGAAATATAAGGCTCCGCCTATATGGGTGTCAGAGATATGAAGGATTCTCATGTCATTCCCGTGAAATGTATGTTTCCAGCTTCTGCCTCACCATGTGCTCAAGGTCACGTACCGTCACTATGCCGACCACCTTCCCTTTTTCTGTCACAAGTAAATGTTTTATTTTATTCTTAGACATCGTTTCAAGCACTTTTCTTACAGAGGCACTGATATTGACAGTTATCAAATCAGTGGTCATGATCTGTTCTATCTTAGTTTCAGGTGTCAGTCCCGATGCAACGGAGCGTTTGACATCCGTATCCGTTATAAAGCCCACAACATCGCCTCCGTTTGTGATGACCAGAGAACTGATACTAAACTCCACCATTTTCGCAACGCCTTCTCTGAAAGTAGCTTTGCTGTCTATGCCTATAAGTCTTTTGGTCATGACTTCCCTGACCGGCCTCTTCAGGTCATAAAAAGCAGGATAATGAAGATTCATTTACAGACCTCCTCTTCCAGTGTCGTGATGATATCATCCATAATAATGGAAATCGTTTTTTTTATATCATCATTTTCAATCACCATCACTCCTTTTTCTTCCGCCATCTCTTTTATGAAAATCTGGATTTCCCTAATATTGTTTATCTCATCCACATAGCGCTCCGGGTTTCTCCGGCTTCCCTCTGAACGGTAATAAATCTGCTGGATATGGTTTTGAACATCAGACAAATGCAGAATGTAATGAAAGCAGAACATATCATCCTTTTCTTTTGTAAGGTCAACATAACCGGGAACCAAATGAATCCCATTGATCATGGTGTGTATCCCCTCGCTGACACCTCTTTTGATAAACGCATGGACTCCTTCCGCTACTGAATTCACCTGCTGGGTGAAGGCAAAAATAAGATTCTCTTTAACATAAGGGCTTTTCAGCCTTTTTCCCGCTGTAAAGCTGGATTCATGAAGTATGGGCATAAAATAATAGGGAACCATGTATCTCATGACCTCCCTTATTCCGTCGGATCCGATGGACCGTGTTATTCCCAAACGGTGGGCCACTTCCGCAGCAATGGTTGATTTCCCAACTCCGGTGCTTCCTCCTATCATTACTACTATCGGCTTATTCAGATATTTGATTTCCCTTGTTATACGGTAATATCTCTCTTCAGTCTTATAGCCTCTGGAAAGAAGGCATTCACACACAAGAGATTTGATGTAACCGCTTTTGACTTCGTCTCTTTCTCTGCCCTTTAGTTTCTTTTGAACATCGTTGACTATCTCATAAATCTCACTCACCGGGATCCCTGTCCTGGTGATAGATTTAGCCAGAATGCCTTTTGAAAACGGGTATCTTTTTTTTCCTTTTATCACTTCTGTCATTTTCTATTTCCCTTATATGCGGATTGACACAGGTCTAACACAGCTTGCTCAAGACTTTCGATATTCCCTCCGACGAGCACGGATTTATTATGCATGAATACGATGTCACAACCCTTTTCTTTAGCTGTCCTTGCAGCCACGTCAATAGAAGCTGCCTTTATCTCCGTAAGCAGAACGTCCGCTTTCTTTAATCCCGTCTCCAGATCACGCCGCAGTTCTTTTCTGTTAGAAAGATGGGTCGAAATCCCAACCACAGAGCAGTCGTATGTATCTTCAACATAACCGCTCAGTTTATCCTTCATGACAGGATTTGCCGTCGAAGCCATGAAAACCTTTTTCCCCAATATGTCACCGTGGGGTTCCGGCCTGAACACAGTCAAGGCCATATCCATCTTAGGACAAAGCCCGATGATTCCTTTTTCCATTTGTTTGACTTTATCCCGGCTGGCCATGGGGTCTTCACACATGGTCACCACAACAAGGTCTGAACGCATGAGCCGGTACTCCCCAAAAAAACCTGTGACATGTCTCAGAGGCTGGGCCGCGCCCACCACGACAAGAGAGACATCGGTTGCAACGGGCGGAAGAGTCGGCCCCGAACCCTCCATGATCACAAAATGCTGGGGCATTTCATTTGTTCTCTCTGCCCCCTCAAGCACATTGGATAAAACAGGACTCCCTGCCATTCCTCCTCCGCATCTCCGGCATCCGACCGTGGGGACTCCGGCCAAAACAGCATCTTCCCAGTAATCGGAAGCAGCATGCCCTCCCTTTCGGGCTATATCAATGAGCAAATCAGCGTTTATTTCCAGTTCATCAGGAACAATGAACTCCGGTTCCGGAGGGCCTCCCCGCCCCATGGCGACCACGACCGGATCAAATCCTTTCTTATCAAGCAGACGGGCAATGGTCACACTCACGGCTGTTTTTCCTACCCGCTTTCCGGTCCCAATGATACTGAGACTCGGTTTGTTTAATATTTTTGCTCTGCGGGGAGGTGTTAATTGAAAATCAGCTCCCATATAGATGAGGTTTTTATACAAAAGCAGTGAAGCGATTCGAAACCGGTCATCGTAATCAATGACAGGCTCATCCGACAGGTCAACCACTGTGTCACAATGCGTTTCTTCAACCGCTTTGCGGAGAATATTGAGTGTATCCTGAAAAGAATCTCCTCCAGTATAAATCCTGTATCCGTCCCGGCCGCTTCTCAATTCCTCTGCTGCATTTTCTACTTTTTCAGTTCCTCCTATAAATAGGATGCCCACGACCTTTGCCCCCGACTTTTCAAGCTCTTCCAGTGCCCACTTTGTTACTGAAGGATAATGCTCCCCGTCTACCAGGCAAAACAATTTCTTTCCTTTTATATTTTGTTTATCCATCCGGATTTACCTGACCTTTTCATAAAAAACGACGATGAGCCTCTCTTTTTCTATATCTATACATACCCCTTATTCAAACCTGTACCACAGGGAAGAATAATTGCTGAAGCGATATAAGTCAAGAGGGAATGAAGTGAAAATCATGCAACCTATTAAAACCATAAAAAATTCTTCACATTTGATTCAATTTTAGATATATATGAAAATAATATTGATGTAATGGAGGAGTAAAAAGTGAAAAAAGCAAAAAGAATCATTTTAATGGGCGTTATTTATGGCTTTCTGATAGAACTTTTCACTTCTGTGGTTTTTAAGGCAAAAATGGGAGCATAAATTTAGTACACAGGGAAAATGATTATGAAGAAAAAAATAAACCGGCGTGATTTTATCAAACAGAGTACGACCATCGGAGCTGCCTCTTTTTTGGGTATTGAATTGTTAAGCGGCTGCAAAAAGAAACCAGCTTCAACAGAAAAACAGGTGTCAGATGTCGATATAGCGGTCGTACAGGGAGAAGACTATTCCAACAATACAGTCAAAGCTGTTGAAAATTTGGGAGGCATGCGGGCCTTTATGCCTGAAGGCGCAAGAGTTGCGATTTTAGCCAATCCTCAAAGGAATAATCCCGGAGCTTTTACCAAACCGGAAGTTCTCCGCGCGGCCATTGCCATGTGCCGAGAAGCAGGAGCCGGAAAAATTGCCTGCATCAGCCAGCTTCCGGACCAGAACTGGGAGGCAACGGGATTGAAAAAAGTGATTTCTGATGAAGAAGCTGAGCTTGTTATTGTCAATGGAAGCGATGAATCCCAATTCAAGACCGTTCCCGTCCCCAACGGGAAAGCACTTACTGAAGCTCAAATCATGAGTGAGCTCTTTGAATACGACGTCTTTATCGACATGCCTATCACCAAAGACCATGCTGGCAATAAATTCACGGGAACTATGAAAAACCTGATGGGATTGAGCTCTCAAAAAACAAACCGTTCCTTTCATAAACAAGGATGGCAAACAGAAAGGAGTGCCATTGACCATCTGGAGCAGTGCATTGCCGACCTGAATACCGTTATTCAACCCGACCTCTGTATCGTGGACGCAACGGAATTCATAACCACGAACGGGCCCTTCGGACCGGGTGAAATCTTAAGGCCCAAAAAAGTTATCGCAGGAACGGATAGAGTGGCTATAGACAGCTACTGCTGTACCTTATGGGGTCTGGAAGGAAAGGACATCCTTCAGATAACAAAAGCATATGATCACGGCCTGGGTGAAATCAATCTCAGTAAAGTGAAAATAAAAGAGGTATCTGTCTGAAATTTGAAATCAAGCTGTCTTTGCCAAAATCCATACTTCTGAAAAACATCAATCTGCAAAGGAAGCAAGAATGAAGATGAGATCCGTGCTTTACATATCAGTGCTCATAGTAAGTGCTGCCCTGTTTCTGCAGTGTTCCCGTCAACCAAATCCCCCTCAGGGCATACTTAAATACCTTCCGGAAGAAAATGAATGGATGACATGGAAGCCTTTGGGAGAAACCCAGACTGCAGAGGGAGAAGACCTCTTTCTTCTTATAAATGGAGGGGCTGAGATTTATTATGAATACGGATTTCTAAGAGCTGCCATACAATCATATAAAAGCGAAAGCGGGCTGTCCTTAAATATTGAGATCTATGAGATGGAAGACCCCTCCAGCGCCTATGGAGCTTTTTCTTTTAAAACCGGAAGCAAAGGACAAGAGGTTGATATTGGATCAGATTCCGCTCTGGAGGATTATTATCTCAATTTCTGGAAAAATCGTTTTGTCGTCACGCTCATCGGATTTGATGATTCCCCGTCGACCCAGGAGGCTTTGATCGAATTCGCCAAACGAATTGAACAAAAACTTCCTCCTGGAGATGAACGCCCCATTCTCCTACATTACCTTCATAATCCTGCGGATGAGGACGCACACATCGTGTTTTTGGAAGGAAACCTGGCACTTTATAACCAGTACGAGTTCGCTACGGAAAATATTTTCGGAATTCAAAAGGGAGCTGCCGTCTTTTATAAGGACTTGACAGTTTTTTTGTTCGAGTACAGCAGCCATAGTGAAGCCCAGCACTGGTTCGAAAATGCCGGGACGCATTTAAAAGAGAGCCAGCGATTCCATGGATTTGAGATATCTGCTGAGGGAGCTTCTCTTCTGGATAGAGATCACAACCATCTATCCATGGCTGCTTTCCAGAACTTCATTCTCATCAGTCTGGGCAAAGACCTCTCTAAATCCAAAGAGGCTCTGGAAAAACTCAAAAAGGATATTCAGAAAAACTAAAACTCACAAACCCAGTAACAAATCTTCCTGTGGAAGCATTTTGTAGAACCGAATCCTGATGTATTTTTTCCCTCTTCTGTTTCTAAGAGACGGTACTTGAATATGACATAAGCGACCATGTCAACTTCATTTTCCTCTTTCTCTTCCCCAATGTATTTTTTTTCGGGTATCTTATCCACAAATACATGCCGGATCTCAAAAGACAGCTTTCTATCAGGGTATTTCCCAAAAAATTCCGGAATACCCGCATCTGAAATCAGATTCATCATCATGTTGTCATCTTCAATTTGAGCTCCCATCTGAGCAAGCATTTCATCCGCTTCTTTGTAATTTTCTTCCAGTTTAGCTTTGACTTCAATGATTTGCTCCACAAATGAATCTTTCGGGCTTATTTCCCAATCTCTCGACATGAGGTAATCCTCTGCCTCTTCACTAAAAGCCATTTTCGCCATCATCTCTTGTTCTGCTGTCATGCCCTCTTGTTCGCCGGCCGGGGATGTAGCATCTGGTGCCTCCTCCCCTTCAGTCACATTCGATTCAGACTGACATACCATCAAAGAAAAAACACAAAAAACAACCAGGATGAAAATAAAACCAATCCTTATTTTCATAATTCCCTCCTTCTTAAATACAAAATATCTCATTATCTATCACTTTCCTTGTTTGTTCATGGAAAGTAATAGCACTTTTTATAAGCCCCCGTATCTCTTCATGTTCTGATTGTGTGTTTTCCTGGCTTGCTCTAAAATTTCCTTAAACCGGGGGTCGTTATGTAAATTCTTATAACAGGGGTTATTCTCAAGTATAGGCAAAGTGTACATATAGCGCTGTTCTTTATCGAATCCGCTTGTCACCCCAAATTCAATACTGTCTATGGCTTCGTCTTCCATCCCCAACAGGGAATAAACGCAGGAAACCGGAAGAATGTAAAAAACGTCTATGTCTGATATGAGCTCCAAAGCACGGTCTTTCTGTCCTTTTTTTGCCCATAAAAGAGCTTGATACGCTTTCAAGTGAGAATCCTCACCTTCACCACCTAATCTCACGACCTCATCCAGTTCTGCCTGGGCACGGGCGAAGTTTTCCATCATAATCAGGTTTCTGGCCAATATGAGATGGACTTGAGGATCCTCCGTCTCTATACTGTACCTTTTTTCTACGGTTTTGGCTCCTTCGGCAAACTCACCTATATACCAGTGACAGAGGGCTTTAGATAAATAGGCTCTGAGATAAGAAGGTTCAATCCTTATGGCTCTGGAAAAAAGGGCGATGGCCGGCCGGTACAGACCTATGCTGGCAAGAAAAGAACCGGCATCAGTGGTGACCAAAGCATTATGAGGGCTCAATTCCAGGGCTTTTTTAAAACTCCTGTAGGATTTGTTTAAATCTTCCCTGTAAAAATGAGCCCATCCTAAAGAGAGATTGGTCTCTGCCAGATCAGGATTCAAATCATGTGCTTTTTCAAAATAATCCAGCATTTGGATGAGGTTATCCTTTTGCTTTGTTTCTACATAATAAGCTTCATAGGCAGCTCCTTTCCCCCAGTAAGCCAAAGCAAAGCTTGGGTCTATTTGAAGAGCCCTATCAAATTTATCCAACGCACTTAAAAACCATTCACCAGTATCTGCATATTGGCTGCTCTTGTCCAGGATGTCCATCCCTTCCTGATAAAGGAGAGAGGCTTCAAACTTTTCACTTTCCCTTCTTTTAGCTGCGATGAGGCCGCTTTCCATTAAAAATACGCCCAGGTCTTCAACCACCCTTTTTGACATTTTATCCTGAATCACAGAATAGTCTTCAAGTTCCGCCTCATGTGAATAGGGTTTAATAAACCTTTCATCCTTTACGGATATGAGTTCCGCATCAATCCTGACCTTTCTATCCTCATGCTGGACTTTTGAAGAAAGAATGTAATCAACTTTTAAATCACGTCCGATCTTGCTGATATCATCAATCGGGCTTTTATATTTTTCAACAGAGGCATAAGGGACCACTCTTAATTCAGGACTCAATTCTCCGAGCCGGTTTATGATACCCATGGTCAAATAGCTGCACAGAATCTTATCAGCCTGTTCCGGAATCAATCCTTTAAAAGGCAAAACAGCAATGGATTTTTTGTATTGAACAGGTTGTCCGAACCAGTGGAAAAAGAAGTGACCGCCTGCAAGAACGAGCGCAGCCGTCAGAAACACAGCCAGCAGTATACTTCTTTTCATGCGCGGACTTTTATCTGTCCTTTTCTTTTTTGCAAAAGTCAAAGTGCGGTCCCTCTTCATCTCTTGCTTCAACCTCAACAGATCTTCTTTTAAGCTGCTTATATTCTGATACCGCTTATCCGGATTTTTATTCAGACATTTCCTCACAATCCTCTCTAACACAGCAGGCAGGTCTCCACGCAGTTCAGTAAGAGGAATGGGATCTTCATTGAGAATGGAATACAAAACAAGCTGGTCATGACTGCTCTCAAACGGAAGCCTTGCTGAAAGCATCTCATACAGCACAACACCAAAAGACCAGATATCCGTTCGAAGGTCTACATTTTTTCCTAATGCCTGCTCCGGCGACATATAAGATACCGTCCCCTTAACTGACTTGGTCTCGGATAGGTCTGTATCTCTCGTGACCTTTGCCAGCCCGAAATCCATTATCTTTGCTTGATTTTTCTCTGTCACAATGATATTCGAACTTTTTATATCCCTATGGATAATTCCTTTCTCGTGGGCTTCCTGCAGGCCGTCTGCTATTTGAGAAGCTATCTCTACAGCTTCCCCGAATTCCATCGGTCCCTTTTGTGCATACTCTCTCAGACTTTTCCCTTCGACATATTCCATGGCTATAAAGGTATTTTCTCCCTGTTCATCAATTTCATACACCGTGCAAATATGAGGATGATTGAGAGAAGCTGCAGCCTGAGCTTCCTGGATGAAACGCTTGCCGTTCCCTTTTTTCCTTACAATCGAGGGAAGGATAAATTTGAGAGCCACGGTTCGGTTGAGTTTGGTATCATGCGCCTTATACACCACTCCCATTCCGCCTGAACCAAGCTCATCCAGAATCTTGTAATGAGATACCTCTTGCCCGATCATGGCTGTTTCATCTCATAGACTGCTTATTTCCCAAAAACCAATTTTTTTATATCAAAGCTTTCTGCTCAAGTCAATACAAATCACATCCATGCTTATCCCTCTCTTATTCCTAAAATTTAATATCGGGCGGGCTCTTTTGTTCCCTTTTTGATAAAATCGATTCATAATCATACTAAAAAAACAGAACTATTTTGAGACTCAAACGTCTGTATAAATGATACTGGATGTGAATGGAGTATGACGTGACACTAGAGCATGACCTTTCCGCAAAAAAAAAGAACGCAGAAAACCAAAAAATGTTCGACGCCTTATATGACCGGCACAAATCAGACGTCTACAGCTTTGCGGTTTATCTGACAAAAAACACAGCAGAAGCAGAAGAACTGTTCCAGGATACCTGGTTGAGAGTGGCTCAACATTTTCCAAAGGCCGTGAATATGAAAAAAGTAAAGTCATGGATCTTCACAATCACATCCAATCTGTATAAAGACTCCTTGAGGAAAAAACGGGTGAGAAGGTCCTTCCTTTTTCATGCCGTGGGAAAAGAAGGAAACAATCAATCCCCTTACAGGAACACATCCCCTAAGGAAAACTCCAATAGAACAGATTCCTTTGAACAGCTCGATATCGGCCGCGCCATCTCTAAAGCATTAGCAAAACTCCCCGAACAGCACCGCCAGGTCTTTGTTCTCAAGGAAATGGCAGGATTCAAGCATTCTGAAATCAGTGAAATCCTTAAACTCCCTGAAGGAACTGTCAAATCAGTTCTTTTCAGGGCAGTAAAAAAGCTCCGTCTGGATCTAAAAGCCTATTCTCAAGGATAACTTAAAAAATGGGAGAAAAAGAATGGAAGACAAAGATTTCCAAAGGGACTTGGAATTCATAAGGACTCATTTGAAGAAAATGAAAAAACCAGAACCCTCTTTAGAACTCGTAGAAAAAACCAGAATTCTCTGCCACCAAAAACTCGCTAAACGGTTTTTATCTCCCACTGTACCCAAGCCTATCTGGGTTGCATTTGCCCTGACCGTTATCATCATAGGAGTACTGATGCTCCCCTTTACCAAATCTTTAAAATTAGGTCAACCTTTTACCCTGCAAAACGCAGGCATTTTGATACTTATTGCCCAAAACGCATGTATGCTCTTTTTTGCTCCGGTTATATTCAGAAAACTTAAGGAAAAACAAAAAATAGGCAGTAATGCCTTAACCACATAAATCACTCCGTGCTTTGCATTACAAACAAGCAGGAGAAAGGAGGCTTGTTATGGCAAGTTCAACATCAAAAACAATAGGGCTGATACTTTTAGCCGCTTTGATACTTTTAATAATCGGACGTATATTCCCCACCTTATTAATGCCCCTAGGCGTATTCCCCCATGTCTTTAAATCGGTCCATCTACCTGACTTAAACGGAGTTGAGTACGGACCCTTCGGATTCTTCCGTTTCTCTCTCATCTCCATTCTCTCTCTGGTCATGCTCATTATATGGATATTTGTCATAGTCTGGGTCTACAAAGATGCTGAACGAAGAGGCATGAACGGGATATTATGGGCGCTTCTGGTATTTATCGGAAATCTCATAGGCCTTCTGATCTACTTGATCGTTCGTTCGGATACCGCATTAGGAGAAAAAGATACCGGAGAGATCAAAGCTCCAAAACCCTGCCCCGAGTGCGGAGATCCTGTTGCCGCACACTTCATTTACTGCCCTAACTGCGGAACCAGGCTCCAAAATATCTGTCCAAACTGCGGCAAACCAATAGAAGAAAGCTGGCAGGTCTGCCCTAACTGCGGCGAAAAACTAAAAAAGTAGAACCGGGTTAAATATTATTCAGCTCTCTTCTTCTTCTTCGATTTCAGTTATAGGAGCGGTTTTGAAGAGATACGTTTCCAATTCCTCATCTAATTCCGGCATTTTTCTGCGGAGCCACTCCAGAAGCATGGCAGCATGTTCCATCTCTTCGTTCCTGTTATGGATGAGAATTTTCTTAAGCTCCTCATCATGGGCAACATCCGCTCTCTGGTTGTACCAGTCCACAGCCTCTAATTCCTCAATCAAGCTGGTCAAAGCTCTGTGTGCGGCTTTGGCATCTTCTGACAATCCGGACTCATGGTAAACAGTACTCATGTTGTGCCTCCTTTCTTACTATTTATTTTTTTTGCAGACTGTTTATCTTGAATAAATCACATTATCTATACTCTCACAACATCGGGCAAAGGTCAATAAAGCCCAATATTTCTGCCAGTTTTTTGAATAAAATCTATATTTCAAGCGTAATTTAGTTATAGTATGAATAACACAATCGATAATGAATAAACCAATGAAAAAATTTCTGGGAATTTTCATTCCGCTCACAATGCTTTTAACACATGCGGAAGCACAGCAAAAATCTCCTTTTCCCATGGAAGAGCTCATCTCCAAAGCCAAAGAGTTTGTTGCGTCACTGGAGAAGGAAGATTATGAAGCGTCTGTTAAAGATTTTGATGAAACCATGACAAAACTGGTCTCTCCGGAGAAGATGAAACAGGTCTGGGAGACGGTTCTAAAACAGGTCGGAAAATTGAAGCAGCCAAAAGGCGTTCGCATTGAATCTGTCCCGAACTATGATATTGTTTATGTGACCTGTGAGTTCGATAAGGCCACTTTTGATGTCAAAGTTGTCTTTAATAAGAACAAACAGATAGCCGGACAGTTTTTCACTCCAACTCCGGTTCCATATAAACCACCGGGATATGCCAACTGCGATTCTTTCACAGAAATAGATGTGGAATTCGGAAAGGAAGGATGGAAACTACCAGGCACCTTATCTATCCCAAATGGTGACGGCCTTTTCCCTGCCGTCATACTGGTCCATGGTTCAGGACCGAATGACCGGGATGAATCCGTAGGAGCTAACAAACCATTTAAAGACCTGGCATGGGGCCTGGCCTCAAAAAACCTTGCTGTCCTCCGCTACGATAAGCGGACCAAAGTGCATGGTGTGAAGATGGCGTCTCAGAAAGACACGGCCTTAACCGTTTATGAAGAATGTATTGAAGATACACTGTACGCTGCAGAGCTTCTCCGAAAAACAGAAAAAATAAACCGAGAAAAAATCTTCATCCTGGGACACAGCTTTGGGGGGACTCTCATACCCAGGATAGCTCCTCTGGAAGCCCATACAGCCGGCTTCATTATCATGGCCGGAGCCACCAGACCGCTTGAGGACCTTAGCATCGAACAGGTCAAATATATTTTTATGCTTGATGGAAAACTTTCTGCGGAAGAGGAGGGAAAATTAAAAGACACAGAATCAGATGTCCAAAAAATCAAAAACCTGACACAGGCTGACTCCAACAAGAAGAAGGAAAAACTTCTGGGAGCCTATCCTGAATACTGGCTCAACCTCAAAGGATATGTCCCTGCTGATACAGCCAAGGGAATACAACGGCCCCTGCTCATCCTTCAGGGAGAACGCGATTATCAAGTAACGGAAAAAGATTTTGAAAACTGGAAAAAAGCTCTGTCCTCAAAAAATAACGTGACCTTTAAACTCTATACCTCTCTCAATCACCTCTTTATTTCCGGTAAGGGCCTCAGCTCTCCTTCAGAATACCAAAAACCAGGCCATGTGGATGAAACCGTAATCAAAGACATTGCTGATTGGATCCATGCCCTCAAAAAATGAATCTATAGCTTGTCTTTCTCGAGCCTAATCGCATCCACCCAAATCGTACCTCCGTTGCCGTTTATCACTAAATCCAGCTCGACTTTATCCGGATTCTCTCCCTTTCTTAATAAGAAAAAAGTCTCAAGCGTGGTCCAATCATTGGTCCCTGAAAGGGGATTGTTCAACCCTCTTGAAAAATATCTTCCTTTTCCTTTAAAAGTGCACCACATCTCAAGGAAGGTGTCTCCAGAAAAATTTTCAGTTTTTACCTCTGCTTTGTATTTCAAACGGGCATATTCAAGGTCAATGGTGTCAAGCTCATATAATCTGATAAACTTGGCTTTATCAACATCAATACGGATACATCCGTTTCCGTCTTTTGAACCATCCTTTACGAATGTGACGTCTTCTTTTGAGATTATATCCTTTATATCATCCACAGGCAGGTCAACCAGCATATTTGATTCATCTGGTGATTTCCGGCAGCCTGAGAAAAAAACCAATAAAGCCGTCAGAATAAAACACAAGACCGCTCCTTTTCTGTCCATTGGTTTAATATCATTTATAATCAATGTTCTGGCCCTAATATTTCTAGTTTTTTAAAATGTTTTCCTCTTCTTTTCTCAAATCCAATACAATATTTTCTTCCGGAAAATCAACCATATCAAAGGTAATAAGTGTATCTTTGTCAATATCTTTCTTTAAAACAGCGCACTCCGACAAACCTACGGGAAACAGATTTTCTTTTTTAACCGTTTCTGTTTTATCAATAATGCCGTATACCGTAAAACCTCCGATACCATCCAACTTTTCCCCGGCTTTTAAATCCTTCTTGGCAACTGAGAGAACATCTGCCACGCGGTTCTTATGGGGCAGAGTCGCTGTATTAAAGAGAACCGCCTCTGCAATTGACTTGGCTGTTTCAAAATAACAAAGATGATGCCCCCGGAAGAATAAATAATAGGGGCCTTTTCCCTTTTTTAAGTAATCCAAATCCGCGGAAACAAATTCACCTTTTCTTTTCCCTATAACAAAGACTCCCGCCGCCTCATCTATGGCTTTTATTCCCATGGCATAATCAACTATGCCTTCCTGTTTTATAATCTTTAAAAAATCCTTTACCAGTGTCTTTTTAGTGGTAACAGGGCCGTGCATTCCCCTTATGTCCGGGAAAAGATCCCTGCTGTTAGCAAGTGAGGTCATCTCAAGGGCTTGCTTTGTCCCATCTGCAAAGGATGCGACGATTTTAGGATTATGCCCGGGACGCACCCACGGCTTAACTCCTTCAGGTGTCTGATGAACATCTAAAAAACCTTTGCAACTTCCGGCTACTATGACTTTAAAACCGTATAACTCGATCTCATCTATCATTCTCGATAAGACAGCCGGCTGATCTCCGTCACCGGCAGAATAGACAACCCCTTTATCCTTCGCCAGTCTATCTATCGCAAAGCCGATAGTGGCATCCATTTCAATATTAGCCGTAAGGAAATGAATGCCCTGGTTAATTGTATTCACAGCGCATTCCGCCCCTACACCAATAATCCCCGTGGCTTCGAAAACAACATCTATATCTTTCAGCTCTTTTGTGAGCTCAAGGTTTTCGGATATCACAAATTTGTTTTCTTTTACCGCACGGTGATATTCTTTTACTGATTTTGCCTCTGTAATCTCAGAATTTTCAACTCCCGCATATATCAGCGCCTTCAATGCTCTCTTTTTTGTGCGGGTAATAATCAACTTAGGGACAAGACAAGGCCATTGGTAAAGTTCACGTATCAAACCGCTCCCAAACCAGCCGGAACCAATGATCGCAACATTAATATACTCTTTGTTTTTCTCTTTCTTGGTTAATACCTCTTTTAACACCCTCATTATAGAAATCCCTTCTATTTATCTTATGAAACATCCTAATACCCGGACACTGAGACAATAAGCGCCAACTCCCTCCTTATCAAAGAAAGAATACTTTCTGTGAAATTCGGTACACCCTTAAACTCAAATCATACATATAAAAAACAGTTCAAGTCAACAGAGAATCTAAACCAGCTCCAGGCACATTCTGTATCTGTTCGCAGCGCGGGCAGCGGGAATCCCCGCTGCAACAGCCTCAATTTCGTCCCAGCCATACGTATCTATCAGCTTTTTGAGCAAAGGAACATTTCGAGCAGGGATATTTGGTTACAGGAAAATTCTGGCGGGGCCGACGAGACTCGAACTCGCGACCTCCGGCGTGACAGGCCGGCGTTCTAACCAAGCTGAACTACGACCCCGCAAGGGTCACATAATTATAATGATAAACCATCAGCCTTGCAATACCTTTTTGTTTTATTATTGTATCAATATTCAAAGTCAAGCTTAAATCCTATCCAAAAAACAGCAAAAAAATTGACAGAATAATACGACAGTGTTATATTCTTATTTCACTTAAAATCGGGTTCAAAAAGTCATAAGCATAAAAATAAATAAAAAAAATAAAGGAGGTCTTTAAATGGCATTAAAAGACACACTCAAATCAAAAATCGGTCCTATGCAGGAAAGAGTCAAAAAGCTGATTAAAGAACACGGCGATAAAAAAATCTCTGACGTAACCATCCAGCAAGCCTATGGCGGCATGCGCGGCGTCAAATGCATTGTTACGGAAACATCAGCTCTTGACCCTTTCGAAGGGATCCGGTTCCGGGGATTCAATATTCCCGATTTAAGGAAAAAATTACCTAAGGCTCCAGGAGGAGAAGAGCCTCTTCCGGAAGGCATTTTTTATCTTCTCTTAACAGGTGAGCTTCCCACTGAAGAAGATGTCAAGGAATTGACCGAAGAATGGAAAAAGCGCGGTGAGCTTCCTGATTATCTCATAAAGATCATGGATTCCATTCCCACTGACACTCATCCCATGACCCAATTCGCACAGGCCATACTGGCCCTTCAGAAAGATTCCGTATTCTCCCAGAGATACAGAGAAGGAATCAGCAAAATGGAATACTGGGATCCCATGTATGAAGATGTCATGAATCTTCTCGCAAAACTCCCCAAAATTGCAGCCTACATCTACAGAAGGTCTTATAAGAATAACGAGCATATTCCTTCGGATCCTAATCTTGATTGGGGCGGCAACCTGGCCCATATGGTCGGCTCGGACGATGACAAATTCAAAGAACTTATGCGTCTCTATCTGGTTATCCACAGCGACCACGAGGGAGGTAATGTCTCTGCCCATACCACTCATTTGGTCGGCTCAGCCCTATCCGATGCCTACTATTCTCTTTCCGGAGGAATGGACGGTCTGGCAGGCCCCCTCCACGGTCTGGCCAACCAAGAAGTTCTCCGCTGGATCATGGAAGTGATGGATGACCTGGGCGGAGTTCCCAACAAAGAACAGCTCCAAAAATATCTGTGGGACACTCTGAAAGCAGGAAAAGTCATCCCCGGCTACGGACACGCTGTTCTCCGTCAAACCGATCCCAGGTACATGGCCCAGAGAGAGTTTGCCCTCAAGCATCTCCCCGAAGATGAAATCTTCCAGGTCGTGAGCGCTATCTATGATGTGACTCCGGATATCCTTAAAGAACACGGAAAAGCCAAGAATCCATGGCCCAATGTCGATGCTCATTCCGGATGCCTGCTGCTCCATTACGGCATCAAAGAATATGACTTCTACACTGTCTTCTTCGGCGTCTCACGTGCCATCGGCGTGCTCGCCTCACTTATATGGGATAGAGCTCTCGGTCTTCCTATTGAAAGACCAAAGACCATTACCACTGACTGGATTGAAGAACAGGTCTAGTAAAAAGCGATTTGCAGCACATAAAAGGAGCGGGATCACCTCCCGCTCCTTTTTTTATTTTTATGCCAAAATGGGATTCGGCCGTTGTTTTATGAATCAGTGAGCTTTGTTGTATTTTATATCCTATTATTTTAAAATAACGACAAATGGAAAAAATCAAAATCCGCGGCAACCACAACCTCCGTTTAAAAGGAACCGTTAAAATAAGCGGAGCCAAAAATGCGGTTCTTCCCGCCATAGCCGCTTCCCTCCTTACCAAAGAAAATGTCCATTTGCAAAACGTGCCTCAGGTCAAAGACGTCTTCACCATACTGACCCTGATGAAAGATCTCGGGGCAGAATATGAGATCAATGACAATTCCCTCCGTGTCCAGGTGAGAAAGATCAATTCCTATGAGGCCTCCTACACACTTGTCCGCGCCATGCGCGCTTCGATACTGGTCTTGGGCCCGCTTCTGGCAAGGTATGGAAAGGCTGTGGTCGCCCTTCCCGGAGGATGCGCTATAGGGTCCCGGCCCACTGACCTCCATATCCACGGGTTTGAAAAGCTGGGAGCGTCCATTGACCTCGAACACGGATATATCAGAGCTGAAAGCAGCCGCCTGCAGGGAACAAAGATCGAGTTTGAAAGAAAAACAGTCGGAGGCACTGAAAACCTGCTTATGGCTGCCTGCCTGGCTAAAGGTGAAACCATACTGAAAAACTGCGCAAAGGAACCGGAAGTCGCAGACCTGTGCACATTGTTGATAAAAATGGGAGCCAGAATTGACGGCGTGGGAGAGGACGTTATAAGGATAAAGGGAACAGATGAACTGGGGGGAGCTTCCCATGATATCATCCCCGACAGAATCGAAGCCGGGACTTTTCTCATAGCCGGGGCTCTGGCAGGGGACTCAATAACCATAAACAACGTGCGGGCTGATCATCTGCATACAGTCATAGAAAAAATGAAATACTCCGGTGTGCCTATCACAGAACCCACCACGCATTCCCTTAAAGTCTCAAAACAGGAAAATCTGAAAGCACAGGATATCACTACTTCTCCTTACCCGGGATTCCCGACAGATATGCAGGCTCAGTTCACTGTGTTGATGACTCAGGCAGAAGGAACCTCTATCATCACGGAAACCATATTTGACAGACGGTTCTCTCATATCAATGAACTCCTTCGTCTGGGAGCGAATATCGAAGTTTCCGGAGACAAAGCCATTGTCAAAGGAAAAACCCCTCTCTCCGGGGCAGAAACAACAGCCACTGACCTGAGAGCCTCTGCGTCTCTCGTGCTGGCAGGATTGATCGCCGGAGGGGAGACCACCATCACCGAGGCACACCATCTGGACAGAGGATACGAAAATCTGGAAAAAAAACTCATCTCTCTGGGATCTGATATAGAGAGAATAAAAGAATAAGGATGCAAAGAAAGGAGGAGAAATGAAAGACTGTATTTTTTGCAAAATAATCAATAAGGAAATCCCGTCAGAAAAAGTCTATGAAGACGAAAACATCCTCGCATTCGAAGATATAAATCCCAAGGCACCGGTCCATATTCTTCTCATTCCAAAGCTTCATTTTGCCTCTTTGAATGAAATCCCGGAAGATAAAAAAGGCCTTATCGGCGACCTGCTCTTAGCGGCAAAAAAAATCGCCGCACAAAAGAAAATAGACAAAAAAGGATACAGGATCGTCCTCAATACAGGAAAAGAATCAGGACAGGAAGTATCCCATGTTCACTTCCACCTCCTTGGCGGCCGGAGGATGACCTGGCCCCCCGGATAAAAAGTAATATTTATTATGAGAACAATCATCATTTAGAGAGGAGGAATCAAATGAACATCACATGGTTGGGACATTCCGCAGTTAAAATAAAAGGGAAACAAACCATCTATATCGATCCTTTCCTATCAGGAAATCCTGCGGCGTCCATTTCGCCGGAACAAATCACAGAAGCTGATATCGTTATCGTCACACACGACCACTCAGACCACCTGGGAGACGCCTTTCCCATATGTAAGAGAACAGGCGCTACTCTGGTAGGAATACATGAGATCGCGGTTATGGCAGAATCTGAAGGCGTCACTGCAGAAGGCATGAATATCGGCGGCACCGTCAAAGTCAAAGGGGTCAAAATCAATATGGTCAACGCGCTTCATTCGTGCGATAAAGGAGACCCTGCCGGCGTGGTCATAGAGATGGATAATAAAACCCTTTACCACTCCGGAGACACGGCCCTTACTTATGACATGAAACTGATAGCTGATTTCTTTCATCCTGACTTGAGCTTCCTGCCCATAGGAGACAGATACACCATGGGAGTTAACTCTGCGGCCAAAGCTGTCGAATTCACAAAAACAAAAAAGGTTATTCCCATCCACTACGGCACGTTCCCTCTGGTTAATACCGATCCCGAAGAATTCAAAAAGCGAGTGGGAGACAGGGCTGAAGTCATCATCCTTAAACCGGGTGAAAGCTACGATCTCCAGTAAAAACACAGAGCCCCTTCATGCCCTATCTCATAGACGGCAACAACCTTATAGGGCATCTCCCTTTTCTGGAAATCAAAGCACCTGGAAGCCGGTTTGAGCTGATAGGCAGACTCCTTGTTTTCCAGAAAATCAAAAACACCAGAGTCATCGTTGTGTTTGACGGCCCTCCTGACCCTGATATCACAGAAGAAGATTTCAAAGGCATGCCTTTTCATGTGCTCTACCCGGAGAGAGGTCAGGATGCGGATGAGGTCATAAAAAAAATTGTTTCCAAAGAAACAGACCTGAGGCGTTTTTTTGTGGTGAGCTCGGATAGAGAAATCAAACACTTCGCCAAATCAAAAGGAGCCAAAATCCTCAGCTGCGAAGAATTCAAAAAACATCTTAAAAAAGCACAGAAAAAATTCAAAAGAGTCAAAGAATGGGAAAAGAACGTGGACCTTCCCACCCCTCTGGAAATCAAGTTCTGGACAAATATTTTTGAAAGAAAAAAATGAAAAAAGCAGCCATCATCGGCGCGGGAAGGCTGGGAACAGCCCTGGGTTATTCCCTGTCCCAACAGGGCTTTCGCATTATCTCCGCTTCCTGCAGATCTCTATCATCTGCCAGAGAGAGTGTGGATATCATCGGAGAAGGCAGACCGGTAACTGACAATAAAGAAGCAGTCAAAAACGCAGAAACAGTCATCCTTTCTGTCCCGGACGACAGCATAAAAAACGTGGTTACGGAACTCTCACCTCTGGACCTGGACAAGAAATTCATCTTTCACTGCAGCGGTATTTTATCCAGCCGCATCCTCCAGCCGCTCCGGAAATCAGGCGCTGTCACAGCATCCCTCCATCCTGTCCAGAGCTTTCCGAAAAAAAGCCGGGACTCCGCTCTTTTCAAACACATCTACTTTGGTATTGAAGGAGATGACGAAGCACTGCAATTAGCTAAAATAATGGTAACCAAACTAGGAGGCCGCAGCTTCATCTTAGAGCCTGACGACAAGCCTCTCTACCATGCAGCCTGCACCATTGCCTCTAATTATTTGACTGTTCTTATGGGACTTTCGGAAAGCCTCCTGGGAAAAGCCGGAATATCCAAAAAGCTCCGCATTGAGATCCTTCTGCCTCTAGTCAAGGGTACCCTGGAGAATATAGAGCAAAACAGCGTCTCCGGATCTTTAACCGGGCCTGTCTCAAGGGGAGACCTTGAGACCCTGACATCCCATCTGAAATGTCTGGAAACACACCCCTCACTTCACAGAATATACAAAGATCTGGCCGCGCAGGCTCTGGAAATAGCCAGGAAAGAAAAGTACCTGTCCCCAAACAAAATAAGAAAGATCAAGGCTCTGCTGGAATAAACACTACTTCCTCTTCCAGAGTGATGCCAAATCTTTTTTTAACCCGTTTTTTGAGCTCCGCTGCAAGGTCTCTGATATCTTTTGAAGTGGCGTTCCCGGTATTAATAAGAAAATTTGCATGACCTTTGTAAACCGCTGCACCGCCTCTTTTCAGACCCCTCGCTCCGACCCTGTCCAGAAGAAATCCGGCTGCCATCTTCTCTCCTGTATCTGAAACCGGATTCTTAAAATAGCTTCCGGCACACGCAACAGACCAGGGAGGATGTTTTTCCTTTCTTTCCTTTATATTTTTTTCTATGTCTTTTTTTATGACCTCAGCACTCTCGGGTGCCAGCTTGAAAACAGCTTTTAGTAAAATAAGCGGTTTTTCCTTGAGAAGGCTCTTTCTGTATTGAAATCCCATCTGGCTGTTTGTGAGCTTTTTTGGCCCAGCTCTTTTTGCGCCCAGATCCAGGGCCTCTGCCTCTTCCAGAATATCCCCGATACTTCGGCCAAAAGCACCCGCATTCCCATAGACCGCCCCTCCGACTGTCCCGGGTATCCCTGCTAAAAATGCGGCTCCTCCCAGTCCTCTCTCTTTACAGAAGTCAATCACATCACCAAGATCCGTGCCAGACAAAGCTTCCACTTTGAAATCCTTAAGCTTTTTGATGCCTTTGACATCGTTTTTAATGACCAGTCCTCTGAACCCGTCATCATCAAACAGCACATTGAATCCGCCCCCGATTATCCTGTAAGAAACAGATTCTTCTTCAGACAGATGAACCGCATCCGTCAATTCCTTTAGGGAGGAAGCAGAAAAAAAATAATCTGCCTTCCCTCCTATTCTGAAGTTTGAAAACTGACTGAGGGGTACGGATTTCTTCAGTTCCCGACCAACTGCGGATTGAAAAAGTTCCTGGAAATCTCCCATAAAATAATTTTACCTCGACTATTCATAAAAAAATGGCGACATCATTATTATCATTTTCATTTATGCGATATGCAAGATTTTTTCAAAAATTATTATTGGAATTTTTTCCAAAAAAATCTAAACCAGGAAAAATAAACAGGTCTCTGAATAAAAACGTAATACTTATGCAGTCCGGATCAACCATAATTGAACCATTTTTAATGAATATATGACGAGGAAGCGAACTTTTCATACGGGAAAATATTTGCTATTATATTTTTGGAGAGAAAGAGATTTTTAGACGTGAATAAAATTTGACATTTGCTATAACAAGTTCTATGATGCAAAAAATTTCAAGGAGTGAACGAAAATGAAAAAGACAGCCCTCACTTCCATAATACTGGGTTTATTCCTGTGCAGCTTACTGCCTGCCCAAAATCCAACCGCCAAAGAAGAATATATTAAAGCCATGACAGCTTCTGATGCCAATCAGAGAGCCTCACTGCTTAAAGACTGGGTTTCTAAGTACGGAGGAAAAGGCGAAGAAAATGAAAATTTCGCAAACGCGACTCTTTGCACCTTACCATATGAAGGAAAAACACCGGCGGAAATCATTAAATACGGAGAAAGAGCCTTAGAGCTCGGCAATCTGGATGACAGCACCAAATGCCAGGTATTGATACATCTGGCTTCTACTCTTTCCAGCCAGGGCCAGAATCTTGACAAGGCGGTATCCTATGGTGCCCAAGTGGTTCAGACCGCTCAATCCGCAAAAAAGAGCGCGCCGGATTCGCAGAGCGCTAACGCATGGAACCAAATGATAGGAGCCGGTTATTACACACAGGCTCAAGCTATGAAAAAGGCCGGCAATTACAAAGGAAGCATAGAAAAATATGTCTCCTCTTATAATATATTGAAGAACAAACAGATCATAACTGAACTCGATACACTCGGGAAAACTCTGTATAAGAGCAAACAGTACGCAGATGCCGCCCAGGCCTTTAAAGTAACCAATGATATATTGAACAATTTTGCATCCACCTCGTTTTATGCCAAAACTCTCCATAGATGCGGCAAGAAAGACGAGGCCTTGACATATTACAAAAAGGCGTTTTTAAAGCAGAAAAGCGGCGAAGTCGCTTACAACATAGGCATCTTACTGGCTGAAAAAACAGAAAATGACCCGAGTACTGTTGATGAAACCATCGAATACCTGCTCTATGCAAGCTTTCTCTCCCAGGCCCATTCTAAAAATGCCATGAAATACGCAGAAGGCCTTTATTTCAGTAACAAATCCTCGTATAACGACAAAGTTAAGGAACTGTCTGCAAAAGCTGAAGAACTCGAAAAAATAACAACCACATTTAATGAAAAATTTGGTGAGAAAAACGAAGAAGACCTGACAGACAAAGAAAAGAAACAGGTCGAAGATATGAGAAAAGAAATCGCATCTCTTCAGGCAGATATCAATAAAATCCAGGAAGAACAAAAAGCAGAGTTAGATAAATTCAATGCCCTCATTGAGCAGATAAAGAAAAAACTCGGCATAGAATAAAATCCGGTAAAGTCACGCTTTCTTTTATCTTTTATTGGATTTCCCTCCCGCATCGTATATCATATAAACAGCAAAATTTTTCTTTAAAGAAAAACACTTATGGTTTCATCACATCTAAACCAGGTAAAGAAAAAAATCAGGCAGATAAGAGAGGATATCACCTACCATGAAAAAAAATATTATGTTGATAACGATCCGCAGATATCTGATTACGAATTTGACCAGCTCATAAAAAAACTCCAGGCACTGGAACAAAAATATCCTGAATTAATCACACCGGAATCTCCGACCCAAAGAGTGGGAGAAGAACCTCTGGAGGGATTTTCTTCTGTAACACACAGAGTCCCCATGCTCAGCCTGGATAACTGCTACAACAGCGAAGAACTTCATGAATTTGAGAGCAGAGTGAAAAGAGTGCTTCCCGATGAAGAAATAAAATATATCGTTGAGCTCAAAATCGATGGTCTGGGAGTATCTGTTCTGTACAGGGACGGAAAGTTTCATCAGGCTGTTACCAGAGGTGACGGGATTAGAGGAGATGATATCACTTTGAATGTAAAGACCATTAAAAGTCTTCCGCTCACCATACCAGAAGAAAAAGAAATCGAAGTAAGGGGGGAGATCTTTCTTCCTTTTCAATCCTTTGAAGCCATAAACCGGTCCAAAAAACAGAATAAAGAGCCTCTTTTTGCCAATCCCAGAAATGCAGCGGCAGGATCCATAAGACTCCTTGACCCTAAAGAAGTGACAAAAAGGAATCTTGATATATTTCTCTACACCATTTTTATAGATCAAAAAGAGCTGGATTCTCAATGGCAAAATCTAAAGGTATTAAAGCAGTTTGGGTTTAAAACCAATCCCTTCTCCCGTCTGTGCTCTTCCATTGAAGAGATCATCTCTGTCTATGATAGACTCCGGTCAGAGAGAGAAAATCTGGACTATGATGTGGATGGAATCGTCATAAAAGTCAATACAACAGACAAGCAGAAGCGTTTGGGAGAGACATCTAAATTCCCCAGATGGGCGATTTCTTTTAAATTTCCTGCCAGACAGGGAACGACTCAGGTCAAAAACATTCGCATCCAGGTAGGCCGCACCGGGGCCCTGACTCCAGTGGCGGAGCTCAAACCCGTCAAGATCTCCGGCATAACTATCAGCAGAGCCACTCTCCATAATGAAGAGGAAATAAAAAGAAAAGACATCCAAATAGGGGATACGGTCCTCGTCGAAAGAAGCGGTGATGTGATTCCAAAAATAGTCTCTGTAATGAAAGAAAAGCGCACAGGGAAAGAAAAAAAGTTTGAGTTCCCGTCCAACTGCCCGGTGTGTCATGCCGCTGCATTTAGGCCTCAGGGAGAAGCGGTTTCACGCTGCACAAATCCATCATGTCCCGCAAAACTCAAACAGTCTCTTCTTCATTTTGCTTCCAGGAGGGCTATGAATATTGAAGGGCTGGGAGAGTCCCTCGTGGAACAGCTTTTGAGTTCCGGACTGGTCAAAGAAATTCCGGATATTTACTTTCTTAATCCTGATGAGCTATCCTCCCTTGAAAGAATGGGAGACAAAAGCTCGAAAAACCTTCTGCAGGAGACCAAAAAATCCAGGCAGTGCGGCCTGGGGCGGCTGATCTTTGCCATGGGAATAAGATATGTCGGAGAGCGGACCGCCCATATCCTGGCCTCTCATTTTAAAAGCATTGACCACCTTGAAAAAGCTTCAAAGGAAGAATTGACCTCCATATCGGATATTGGGCCGAAAGTGGCAGAAAGCATAGTCTTTACTTTCAAGCAGCCGGAGCATAAAGAACTTCTCAGAAGATTAAAACAGGCCGGGCTCAGATTCGATTATGAAAAAGAAGAAACCACCGCTCATAAAATTCTCAAAGAAAAGACCTTTGTCCTTACCGGGGCTCTAAAAAACTACTCCAGGGAGGAAGCCAAACGTATTATCGAAAGTCTTGGAGGCAAAGTGACCTCTTCTTTGAGCAGCAAAACAGACTATCTTGTAGTGGGAGAATCACCGGGCTCCAAACTGTCAAAAGCAAAAAAGTTGGGAACCTCTCTCTTGAGTGAAGAAGAATTTCTCAGTCTTATCAATAAATGAAATCCTTAGCAGAGGATTCATTTATATCTTCTTTTTAAATAAATCAAGAATGTCCTGCCAGCCCTTCTTGGCCTTTTTTCCTTCCAGTTCCGTCAAGGCTTTTTGCGCGCCTTTATTACCTGGATCGACTTCTAAAGCCTTTTTAAACTGGTTGGCTGCCTTGACTTTCAAAGAAGCTTTCTTGTAAAGCATTCCCAATCCCACATAACCATTAGGATTCCAGGGCTCCAGGCGGACGGCATTTCTAAAATTCATTTCAGCATTTCTTTGATAGGCATCAATCTTGGATTGAGTAAGGGCAAGAAGCAGATAATATCCGGACTTGTCTTTATCCAACCTTACGGCTGCCTGCAGATACGCAATAGCTCTTTCATACTGGCCCTGGTCATAGAGTTTTTTCCCCTGACGGAATCTCATCTCAGCCTTTTTTGCAGGGGCTTCCTCTTTTTCCTTTTCTTCCTCCTTAGCTCCTTCCTCGTCATATTTTCTTCGCTTGTCAGGGTCTATTAAAGTATGATAACACTTTGTAACTTTATCAAAGACATCATCGATCTTTTCCCTGATCTCCTTGGGCAAATCCCTGCTGAAGAGGTCAGGGTGATACTTCCTGGCTGCATTAAAGTAGGCCTTTTTTATCTCAATCGTCGAGGCCTCCTTTGAAATATCTAAAACCTGGTAATAATCCATGGAATCGATTCCCGCGTATAACTTCAGTACATTCTTAATGCCTATTGCCTGCTCTCCGGCTTTTTCAGAAATTTCTTCCTCTTTATTAGGTATTTCTTGTTTTTGTCTCTCTCCGGTTTCAATGAAATCCAAACAATAAAGAAGATAAATGCTTTTCCAAAAAGATGCAGGGGTCATGTTTGATGATTTAAAAATAACATCGCTTAAATTATTACCATCAACGGCATTCAGAACGTCTTTCTCCTCTTCCGTCAACCGGAGGATGAGTTTTTTCGATTTGTGTCTAAAAACTTTATCCTTCATTAAATCACGCACCTTCTCATCATATTTCATGCGCCTTATACCGTCTTCAATCAAACTGGGAATGTCTATTTCAACCTCAAACTCTTCCTTTTCATATTTGTCCTTTTCCTTAAAATCAAAATTCCCGTCAAATATTGGAAAGAGATTAAGAGTGATCTCTCTCATCTGATATCTCAGACCTTCCATAAGATCTTGTTTTGATATGAGATCATGAGAGACCAGGATTTCACCGATAGATTTTTTTGGCTCAATATATTTATCGATTTTAGAATAGTTCTCTTTTGAAAGCTTTCCTATCCTGAATAAAACCTCCCCTAACAATTCCTGTGATTGGTTTGTCTTTGCATAGATAAGCTTTCCACCTTTAAAAAAAAGATACTTCTGGATGTTTCCCCTGCGGAAATTAATCTGACCATCCAAGCCATCAAAATAGATTTGCCTTAAAAAATATCCTATATGTTCCATTGAGCCATTCACCTGAAACCATCTCAAACAAGAGACGGTATTCTCATATCTTTCTTCTCTTCACTTCTTCTTATTTATATAACAATAAGGAGAAATAAAGCAACATCTCTTAAGATTTTACTACATCAGCCGCATAAAAAGAATCCAAAAATTGAAAACACTTGCAATATGTGATAAATTTTTTCATATGAAAATCGCACTCGCTCAGATCTCACCCGTACTTCAGGATGTAAGGAAAAACGCAAACCGCCATCTCAAGTTAACGGAAAAAGCAAAAAAGGAAAAGGCAGACCTTATTGTTTTTCCTGAATTAAGTCTTACGGGATACACATTAAAAGACCTGGTGCCGGAAACCGCTATAAATCCGAATAAGGATGATTCATTTGATGCCTTCAAGCTGATAAGTAAAGAGATCTCTATCGTCCTCGGTTTTGTGGAAGAAAAAGGAAAAGGCAGCTTTTACAACTCTGCCGCCTTTATCTCTGGAGGAGAGATCCTCCATATCCACAGGAAAGTATTCCTTCCAACTTATGGGATGTTTGACGAAGCTAAATTCTTTTCTCAAGGAAAAAATATTTCCGCTTTTCAGACTCCATTCGGAAAAACAGGGCTTTTGATATGCTATGACTTTCTGAATTACGGAGCAAATTATGTTCTTTTCTCTCAAGGAGCAGATATCATCATTGCCTTAAGCGCCGCCCCCGGGAGAGGAATCAATGAAAAGGATGCTTTTAAATCCTCTCATATGTGGGAACTGATGGGAGAAACCGTCTCCCGCTTCTCTACGGCATTTGTGGTATACTGCAACAGAGTTGGATTTGAGGACGGCAAATCATTTGCCGGGGGATCCTTCATATACAGTCCCGAAGGCACATCCCTAGGCAGGGCATCCTATGTAGACGAAGACTTTCTTATTGAAGAACTCGACCTCTCACTACTTAGGAAAGCGCGTCAAAAACTTATGTATAAAAGGGACAATAAGCCGGAAGTGATACTTAAAAATTTACACAAGGCTGTTTTTAAAAATGAAGATTAACACAGCATTTGTTGAAAAAGTTCTCACAAAGTTCATCAAAGATGAACTCGGAAAATTTCATTTTAAAAAAGCCGTACTGGGCCTTTCAGGCGGACTGGACTCCTCTGTAACGGCCTTTCTTTGTGCAAAAGCCATTGGAGCTGACAATGTGCTGGCCATTCTCATGCCTTATGGGGAGAGCTTCAAAAAAGATGTTTCTGATGCCGAAACTGTCGTTAAACAGCTCGGAATAAACTCAAAAACTATCAATATTAAGCCCATGGTCGATACCTATTACTCAAAATACCCCATTCAAAACCGCATCATAAAAGGCAACAAGATGGCACGGGAAAGAATGTCCGTTCTATACGATTTTTCTTCCAGGGAAAAAGCTATGGTCATAGGAACAAGCAACAAGACCGAACTGCTTCTGGGTTATGGAACCATATACGGCGACATGGCATGCGGGATCAATCCCATAGGCGACCTTTACAAAACTCAGGTCAGACAACTGGGAAAACACTTGGGAATCCCTGAAGAAATTCTGAAGAAATCCCCTTCCGCAGGATTCTGGCCCGGGCAAACAGACGAAAAAGAAATTGGGATTGACTATGAAAATATTGACAAAATATTGTATCAAATCGTGGACCTTCGAAAACAAAAGAAGGAAGCCGTAGCCATGGGCTTTTCCGAAAAAACAATAGACAGAGTATTTGAGATGATAAAAAATTCTGAATTCAAAAGAAAGCTCCCCCCTATTCCAAAAATTTCAGACCGCACGGTAGGGCATGACTTCCTCCTCCCCTATGATTGGGGTAAATAAAAAATAGAAATTATGAATCCCAAACAAAAAGGCATACTCTATCTTGTAGCCACCCCCATTGGAAATCTGGAAGACCTGACACTCAGAGCATTGAATACGCTTAAAGAGGTGGATGCTGTGGCCTGTGAGGATACACGAGAAACCCTGAAACTGCTCCATCATTATCATATTAAGAAAAGACTGATCAGTTACTATCACCCGAAGGAGAAGCAAAAAATCCCGTTGTTACTGAGTCTGTTGAAGGAAGGGAAGAACATCGCTCTTGTCTCAGATGCAGGGACTCCGGGGCTTTCTGATCCCGGGTATCCCTTAATTCAAGAGGCCCTTAAACACAAAATAACAATCGTTCCCATTCCCGGGCCTTCCGCTGTCACAGCCGCTCTTCCCGCCTCAGGGCTTCCAACTCATAGATTTCTTTTTCTGGGATTTCCTCCGGTTAAAAAGACAGCCACCCGAAAACTGCTTCTTTCACTCAAAGATGAACCTTCAACGCTTGTTTTTTACATACCCACCAGGAAAATCCCTGGTTTTTTGGAACTTATCAATGAATCCCTGGGACCCAGGAGCATTGTTATCGCAAGAGAAATGACGAAAATCTATGAACAATTCATCAGGGGAACAAGTAAGGAAATATTTGAAAAGATCAATTCTTTGACCTTGAAAGGGGAAACAACCCTGTTGATTGAAGGTTCAAAATAACATTTCGCCTTATTTAAAAGGAAAATAAAATTTTTTTATAATACTTGACAATTATACACTCATATATTATATTATAAACAAACTCAAATATTGAACAGGAGGTTAAAAATGGCTTTAATCAGATGGGACCCTTTTCGAGACATAATAACTCTAAGGGACAAAATGAACAGACTTTTTGACGATACGGTTAAAGGCGAAGACAGAGACATGTTCGGAAGCACATGGGCACCGTCCGTTGATATTTATGAGACTGAAAACGAGCTCGTCCTAAATGCTGAGATCCCCGGAATCAATGAAGAAGACATAGAAGTGAAAATCGAGGACAATACTCTGACTCTTCGAGGCGAAAGAAAATTGGAAGAAGAGACAAAAGAGGAAAACTACCACAGAATAGAGCGTTCATACGGCTCATTCTTCAGATCCTTTTCACTCCCTCATTATATCGACCAGGAAAAAATAAATGCGGAACATGACAATGGAGTATTAAGGATTCATTTGCCGAAAAAGCCTGAGCTGAAACCGAGAAGTGTCAGAGTTATCAAACCAGAAAAGAAAAAGCTTTCTGTTAAAAAGTCTAAACCTAAGGCCAAGAAGTAACAAAGGTACCTAAAACAGAGACAATCAGAGTGCCCGGTCTTTTTAAGGCCGGGCATTTTTTTTGAATAGGTCAGGCTAATCAACATGCCTGTGCAAGAGTGGCGACCCTGACCTCTCTTGCACCTGATTTTAGTAAAACAGAGCTGCATTCACTGACCGTTGCTCCGGTTGTGTAAACATCGTCCACAAGAAGGAGTATCTTTCCCTTTACTTTCTGGGGATCAACCACTTCATAAGCCCCTCTATTGTTTATTTTCCTCTGTTCTGCAGGAAGTGATGTCTGGGGAGGAACATTGACTTTTTTAATCAATGCCTTTTCCAATAACTCAAGCCCTTTGAAATCCGCAAGATATCTGGCTAACTCATAAGACTGGTTGAAACCTCTCTGCCTCTTCCGTGCCTTGTGTAAAGGGACAGGGACAACGGCCTCCAAATCCCACCATAAAGCTTCATCTGGGACAAGGCTTCTGTACATATAAACGGCCAGCTCTTTCCCGAGCACTTTGAATTTCTGGTATTTGAAAAGAAGAATCAGGTCCTTTAATTTACCTCTGTATACACTGCATGACCTGTGAAGCGAAAACACAGGTTTCTTTTTTATGCACTTGTAACAAAGATGAGGATCACCATAGGTTTCAAAAAAACTCCCACAGCACAGACAATAAGATGACCTCCGGGGTTTTAATTCCTTAAGGCAGGAGGTGCATACGACTTTTTCCCCCTCGCTATCAAGCAGTTTGCCGCAAAGTTTACAGAAAGAAGGGAAAAACATAAGTTCCAGGACTTTTAAGAGAGATTCAACCTGTATGTTTTTTGCTTGAGTCACTGAGAGATTTTCTTTTCTTGTTTCTCCTGACATTTTATGCAATAAGGGGTCCAGGGAACCGCATTTAGTCTTTTAATGGATATTTCTTTCTGGCACATTTCACATATTCCAAAGTCATCTCTTTCGATCTTCTTCAAGGCATTATCTATTTGTATCAGTAATTTCCTTTCAGCGTCTGAAAGCTCAAAGAGAAACTCCTTGGTGTAAGAACTTTCAGCCTTATCTACCAAATCTTGGGCAACTCCAGGCTCAATTTCTTTTCCTTCATTTCTGAATTCGCTCAATTTTTTCAATATTTCTTCCTTCTCTTCAAGAAGCTTCTTTTTAATTCTGTCTTTTTCTTTTCTATTCAATCCTTTCCCCCTTTACTTTGCATAATTTTTCCCTTTTATTATTGTCAATGACCTATATATCTGTTCCAAAAGAACGATCCTTGCCAGTTCATGAGAAAAAGTCATGCTTGACAGAGAAAGCACAAAATCAGCCCTGTCCAGTATTTCATTTCCCAATCCAAGAAATCCTCCGACAACAAACGATATAGGATACGGATAATTCATGGCTTTTTTCTCTAATATCCCGGCCAATTTTTTTGAATCGATACTTTTTCCATTGTTTGACAAACAGATAATATAGTCTTTGTCTAAATGCTTTTCAATGCCATCTGCTTCGATTTTCAATATCTTCTGGTGATTCTTCTCGTCTATTCCTCTGGCTTCCTTTGTTTCAATCAATTCAAATTTAGACAGCTTTTTTATTTTTTCTATATAAAAAGCCTGTAAGCTTTTTATTTCCCTGCCCTTTGTTCTTCCAGGCCATAAAACCTTTAATCTCATATTAAATATTCACAGTTCCCACTAAAAATTAACCTAAACCGGATTATTTATGAATAATCCAGGCTAAAAAATAATGTGTTGTGTGTTAAATGTCAACAACTTTAGTAAAAAAGTTTTGGGCCATCCCCCCAAAGTTTTTCCAAAGAATAATATTCTCTGGTCTCTTTGGAAAAAATATGAAGAATAAAACTTCCATAATCCATTAGAATCCATTCAGCATTTTCCTTCCCTTCGACATGAAGCGGAAGGATGCTTTCTTTTTTGAGCTCTTTTTCTATATTTTCATAAATGGCTCTATTCTGCCTGGTTGAATTTCCATTCATAATAATAAAATAGTCTGTAAAAGATGAAATCTCTTTCAATCTAATAACAACGATGTGCTCTCCTTTTTTTGCTTTGCCGGCTCTTACAGAAACCTTGACCTCCTTTGGCAGAGAGCGCTTGGTTATCTTTTCTCCCTCTTGTTTTCTCTCCATCATGAATAAAGTTTCTTCTCCTTTATGTATTTTTCAACCTCGTTTGGAACCATTCCCTGAATGGATTCGCCATTTCTTATTCTCTTTCTTATATCTGAGGAAGCGATATCAAGTGATTCCATGTGCAGAAGAAAGAAATCATAACATTCCATGTCTTCTTCCTTGATAGGGGACCTGATTTCAATCATCCTTTTTACGTACTTCCCCTCTATAACATTCCTTGCATCCTTAAGATTGAAACCCGGCCTGCTCATCACAATAAAAGAACAACTTTCAATCAAATCCGTGTAATCCTTCCATGTGTCAATTTCTAAAAAAGCATCAATTCCTAAAATGAAAAAAATGCGGCTGTCCGGATTCAGTTTTTTTATCTTATTCAACGTAATGATAGAGTATGACTTTTCTCTGGCATCAATCTCAATACGAGAAGGGACAAAATCAGAACGCCCGGCCACGGCTAACCTCACCATATTGAACCTGTGCCTGGGTGACAAAGTATGGTTGTTTTTCTTATGAGGGGGAATAAAGGATGGAATAAACAGGATTTTATCGAGAAAGAATTTCTCTAAGACTGTTTCAGCGGCCCTGAGATGTCCATTGTGAACAGGATTAAAAGTCCCCCCGAGTATTCCTATCCTATGATTACCCATTAGACACTTTATAACTTTCTTTTCCATTTTTTAAATAGGAAGCTGCTTCCGAAATCAGATCTTTAAGACCTGTCCCTTTTAACGCCGAAATCGCAAAAAAAGGGATTTTCTTACTGGAAGCAAAATCTTTCACTTCCTTTAACCGTTGCTTGTCCTCATCCAAAAGGTCGACCTTATTCGCAACCAGAATCTGAGGACGCTTTAACAAGCTTTTGTTAAACTCATTCAACTCTTTTTTGACTGTAAAAAAATCATCAATCGGATGCCTTTGGCTGTAAGGAGAAACATCAACCATATGAATAATGACTCTTGTTCTTTCGATATGCTTGAGAAACTTCATGCCTAACCCAAGCCCCTTATGAGCCCCCTCAATCAAACCTGGTATGTCCGCGACCACAAAGCTGTTAAACTCATCAATATCCACCACTCCTAAATTGGGAATAACTGTTGTAAACGGATAATCCGCAATGACCGGTTTTGCTGCTGAAATTTTAGAAATCAGCGTCGATTTTCCCACATTAGGAAATCCCACCAGTCCAACATCTGCTATGAGCTTCAATTCCAGAATAGCCTCAAGTTCTTCTCCTTCTTTTCCTTCCTCATATTTTCTGGGAGCTTGATTCGTTGAAGAAACAAAAGAAGCATTCCCCCTTCCTCCCTTTCCACCCTTGGCTGCAAGATATTTCTGACCAGGGCTGACAAAATCGAAGAGAACCTTGTCCTCTTTTTTTATGATAGTTCCCACCGGAACTCTAAGATACAAATCATCCCCTCTTTTTCCGTTACAGTTCGAACCCTGTCCGTGACGCCCTCTTTTAGCTCTGATAATCGGATGCAAGCGGAAATAACTCAATGATTTCACATGTTTGTCAGAGATAAAGTAAATACTTCCGCCGTCTCCTCCTTTTCCTCCATCAGGCCCTCCTCTGGGCACACGGCTTTCTCTCCGGAAACTCAAGCATCCGTTTCCTCCCCTTCCTGCTAAAAGAGCTACTTTGGCCTGATCCGCAAACATATTATAGGAAACACTTACCTCTAAGACGGCAGTACTGAGACGATTTTCCTCTTGGCTTTCGTTTCAAAACAAACATTTCCTGAGACTTTAGCAAAGAGAGTATCATCCTTTCCTCTTCCCACATTCATACCCGGTTTGAACGGAGTCCCCCGCTGACGAACAATGATGGATCCCGCATTGACATATTGCCCTGCTGACCTTTTGACGCCAAGCCGTTTTGATACACTGTCGCGTCCGTTTTTTGCTGATCCGCCTGATTTCTTATGAGCCATGGTTTACTCCTTCTTAGCCGATGACGACTTCTTTTTAGCAGCAGGGCGGGACTGTGATTTTTTTCCGGTCTTTGACTGGGTCTTTTTTGTGCTTTTTGGCTTGCTTTTCTTCTCTGTTTTTTTCTTCTGTGAGACGACTTTTTTAGCTGCTTTCCCTTCTGTTTTCTTCTTTTCCGAAACAGTCTTTTTGGCTGTCTTTTTCACTGCACTCTGTTTCTTCGAAACAGCCCCTTTTTCTGTTTTTTTGGCTTTTTGAGCCTCTTCCTTCGATTTCTGTGCCGACTTTGCCCGGGGCTTCCCATAGACTATTTCCTCAATTTTTACCTTGGTCAGCTGCTGCCTGTGCCCGGTCTTTTTCTTATAACGCTTTCTTCTTTTTTTCTTGAACACAACTACCTTTTTGTCTTTAACATTCTCAAGGACCACAGCTTTGACTGAGGCATCTTTGACCAGAGGAGTCCCTATAACAGCCTTCCCGTTATCCTCGATCAGAAGAACTTCATCAAAAATTATTTTTTGACCTTTATCCTTATTCAATTTTTCGATTTGAAGCACATCACCTTCTTGAGTTCTGTACTGTTTTCCGCCGGTTTTGATTACAGCAAACATCTTCGCTACCTTACCTTTATATAAAATTTATTATCTCAATGGAAAAAGTTCATTAAAGTTAACATATGACTCTTGTTATGTCAATAGCACAGACGCTCTATAAAAAATTTGCAACCTTTTTGCCCGCTGCAACGTATATAGATAGTGAGAGATGTTTTTAGACTAAAAACAAATGAGGAGAAAAGATGAACAAACTGACCAAAAATCAGGATCTGGTCCTTTTAGCCATTTGGAAACTGGCCGGGAACGCCTATATTGTTTCCATCAGGAAATATTTTAAAGAGATAACCGGAGAGACCATCAATGCGGGCTCTCTCTGTAACACACTAACTTCATTGATCAAAAAGGGCTATATCGAATCAAAAGACAGCGAGCCTCTTGCTTCGCCGGGAGGGCGCAGGAAAGTCTTGTACTTCTTGACCCCAGCGGGAAAGAGGGCTTTGAATCATGCTTATCAAACTCAAAGACTGATCTGGAGCGATTTTGTCAAATCCGGCCTTTTATGAGGAAAATATGAAAAAAAACAAAACAACTCCTCCAAAGTGTGCGCAATGGATATTATCCCGACTGTCGGTTTTCGAAAAAAAGTTTGCCCTGAGCCATGTGATGGATGAGGAGTATGCGGAAATCCGCTCAAAACACGGGAATCTTAGGTCATGGATATGGTGCTGGACCTTTGTTCTTGAAATAGTGTATCAGTATGTCAAATATTCTCTCTCCGGGAGCGCCGGCATGCTCAAAAACCATGTTCGCACATATCTGAGAACTCTCTTCCGGCATAAGGTCTTTTCGCTGATAAATCTATTTGGTTTCGCCTTCGGGATGACCTGTTTTATTCTCATTTTTCTTTATGTCCGGTATGAGACGAGTTATGAATCTTTTTTCGAGGATTCCGACCGGATATACAGAGTGATCAGTCAATCGCCTGGAAATATGTACATGGGCTCCGATTTTTACGGCGTTTCTCCCACGCCTCTCGCCGGCACTCTGTCTGCTGAAATTCCTGAGATCGAATCCGCTTCCAAGACCGGTTTTGCTCGAGATATCTGGATCGGGGAAAAGGAACAAGGCTTTTATGCGCGGGTTCTGCATGCGGATGAAGAGTTCCTCAAGCTTTTTTCCTTTAAGCTCATTGAAGGAGACAGAGCCACGGCTTTGGACGGTCCCGATAAGATACTGCTCAGTCAGGAAATTGCAGAGAGGTATTTCCGTGGTGAAAATCCTGTAGGACAAACTATCCTTGATACATTTACGGTAACAGGGGTTTTCGAAAATTTGCCGGAGAATTCTCACTTCCGATTTGATTGTATCGTGTCCTTTGTGAATCTCTTCCCGGTCGATAGTCGCGAAGAGACTCTGGCCGATTGGGATAACACATCTTTTTTCACTTATGTCAAATTGAAAGAGGGAAGCGATTCCCGGAGACTCGGCGAAAAAATCGGCGCAATCATTAAAATACATGATGAAGAAAGCAAAGAAAATATATATTTCCTGCAGCCGCTGAGCAAAATCCATCTGAATCCTCATATTAATTTCGAATACTCTCAGACAACTGACATGAAATATATCTATCTTTTCACCTCCATCGCTTTCCTTATCTTGATCATAGCCTCTATCAATTATATGAACCTCTCAACGGCCAGGGCTTCGCTCCGGGCAAAAGAGATCGGAGTGAGGAAGGTCGTCGGAGCACAGAGAACCCAGCTCATCCGGCAGTTCATGACCGAATCCGTTATGCTGTCGGGATTGGCACTGTGTCTTGCCATGTTTTTTGTCTGGCAGCTTCTCCCCACTTTCAGCTCATTTGTCGAACGAAATTTCCAAATCGGAGCTCTGTTTGAATGGAGCATGTTAGCCGAACTGGGCGCTATCGTTTTGCTCATCGGACTGGCTGCCGGTCTCTATCCCGCACTTTTCCTTTCTTCTTTCCGGCCGGTCAGTATCATCAAGGGGATTACGGCCCGATTAGCCGGGAAAGGACGTTTGAGAAGCGTTCTGGTTGTGTTCCAATTCTGTATGTCAGTTGTCCTCATCACATCGTGCTTTGTGGTATATAAACAAATGAAGTATCTCCGGACAAAAAACCTGGGATTCAATAGGGAAAATATCGTTATTGTCAGAGTTACTGATCCGGGTGTCCAAAAAAATCTTTCGGCTTTTAAAAATGAACTCAGGAACTATGCCGGTGTTATCGGAGTGGCAGCCTCAAACGACTATCCCACAAGAATCGGGTCCGGATTTTCAGGGACCTATCAGGACGATACCGGAGCTGAGGTTTCTTTTCATACGCACTGGTTTTCGGTTGACTATGACTTTCTTGACCTTTATGAAGCAAAAATCATTCATGGCCGCAACTTTTCCGAAAGCTTCGGAACGGATAGCCAGGAAGCTGTCATAGTCAATGAGACTTTCGTAAAGCAGGCAAACTGGACGAATCCGCTCGGAAAAAAAATCAGCACTAATTTTAGAGAAGAGGCAAAGGTCGTTGGAGTGATCAAGGATTTTAACTATCACTCTCTTCGCCTGGATATAAAACCGCTGATAATCCACTGTGACCCCGATCTTGCCTATCATGCCTCTGTTCGTATCCGTGGACAAAATATTCCCGGTACCATTGCTCATATCCAAAATACCTAC
>Ga0307421_1000015_pt1 | contig 97168 bp, 93 predicted proteins | sample SalMarWE160270MG_FD_202163 | JGI IMG/M metagenome (GOLD analysis project Ga0307421, IMG submission 202163) | Salt marsh sediment microbial communities from the Plum Island Ecosystem LTER, Massachusetts, United States - WE1602-70 | ecosystem: Environmental > Aquatic > Marine > Intertidal zone >... | reverse complement strand
ATTCCTTAACTATCAGTTCATTCGTTTAATCGATTCTATTCATATGTTTGCATTTTTAATTGCTCTTGAATCTTTTTTGACCGTGTTTTAAAATTTATGAATAGATCAGGCTAGTTAATCAACAGAGAATAGACAGCTTTTATCAACAGAACAAATTTGGAAAGAACTTAATCTCGATTTAAGGAAATTTATTACAAGCAGATTAAATGATAAAAGTATTGTCGATGATATTCTTGATATTTGCATGAGTTTTTTTATATCAAGACTTCCATCTGTTATTTCTTGTTGAAATAATCCCTGATGGTGTTTATCATTTGAAGCCGGTTTTTAACACTGAGTTTTTGATAGATATTATAGACATGAGACTTTACTGTTTTGAGTGAAATATAAAGCTCATTTTCGATCTCATTATTGGTTTTTCCCTCAAGGAGCAGAGCCATGATTTCCTTCTCTCTGTTGGTAAGGCGAAAATGTTCACTCAAGTCGTCTAGATCAATTTGAGAACCATGGATGGACTTGGCCTGCGATGGTCTGTACCACTTTCTGTAGAAAATCAGCAGAGCCATGACAGCCAAAAGCAGTCCGACCAAAACAAATGGGACGTACCGAGTGATAGGGGAAGACAGATGAACAGTCAGTTCGATCCCTGTTTCATTCCAGGTGCGGTCATGATTGGACGCCTGTATAAGAAACCGGTTTTGACCTGGTTTTAAATCTCTTAAATAGAAATAATTGTGATTTCCTGAATGAATCTCTGTTTGTTCCTTATCCAGAGCTTTAACTCGATAGTGATTTTTCTGAGGAAACGCAAAACTGAGCGCAGCCATCTTTATTAGGACCGGCAGGTCATCCTTGGTTACTCTCAGGGACTGGATTCCATTAAGAAGGATTGTATCCTGGTTTTGGGCTGCAGTTTGATATGAAGTGATGACAACCGGCGGAGGATGAGAATTGACCTGAATATCCTCAGGGTCAAAATAGTTGAATCCGGAGATTCCCCCAAAGTACATTTCTTCGTATCTGCTTTGAAAGCAAACTCCGGGATTGAAGATCTGGTCTTGAAGTCCATCTTCGGGTCCGTACTGCCGCCACTTTAAAGATTCAGGGTCGATATGGATCAGTCCCTTTTTGGTGCTCATCCAGATCCAGTCGGATCCGTCCATGAGCAGACCATAGGCCGAATGATCCGGAAGCTGTGTGTCTCTGGTCAAAAGGCGCCATGCTTGATCAGTGGAGGTCAGATAACATGGACCAGCCTCTGTCCCGACCCAGATCTTTCCGGTGCTGTCTTCAGTTATGGAGTAGACTGTGGAAGAAGGCAAAGAACAGGGATCTTCAGGATTGTGTCTGTAATGGATCCAGTCGTGATTTTGAGGATTGAGATGATCGACTCCGTGCCACTGGGTAGCGATCCAAACTCCTCCTTCGCGATCTGCATAGATTTCATTGATCTCATACCAAGCATTATATATCCTTTGCTGAGGATTGGTGTAAAGATGAACTTCTCTTTTAACAGGGTTCCATTTATAGAGTTCTCCCTGTGAGGTTCCTACCCATATCAGATCGTTTTCCCCTTTTGCCATTGCATCAACGTAAAAACTGGGAGGTATGGGGCCTTGATTGCTTGTGTTCCGAATGTGAATCACAGCCCCTTTTTGCCGCTCATACACATAGAGACCTTCATAGTTTCCGATCCAGATATTTCCATGAGAGTCTTCACAAAAGGCTTGAACAGGATCGATTTGAAAGGACTCCCGAATATTTTCGGGAAGGTTTATCTGGTTCCACTTGTCTTTCTTTCTATCCCAGGTGTTGAGACCTCCCAGAGCGGTGCTGATCCAAACCACTCGTTCTCGGTCTTCATACAGGGCAGTGATGTTGTTGCCGGAGAGCTCTTCCTGGACTTGAGGTGAGTACTGAACCAGAGGAAAACGGAATTTCTTTTTATTGAAAAGAGAAATGCCTTGACCTGTCCCAAACCAGAGAAGCCCTGCTCTGTCTTCAAAAATAGTTGTCACCTGGTTGTCACTGAGGCTTCCCGGTTTCATGGTGTTGACGATCGACTTCTGTAAAGACCGGTCTTTGGGATTGTACCGGAAAACTCCTTTATTATCAGTTCCTACCCAGATCATTCCGTTTTGATATTCACAAAGGGAGTAGATTTCGTGGTCTTCCTGGTTGGCCTTTTTATTCTCCCTAAGCTGGACTCGTTCAATGGAACCTGAATCGGGATTCAGGATTATCAAACCAATGCCGGATGTGCCGATATAAATCTTTCCATCCTGTCCTTCACACATATCCCAGATATTGGGATCGCAGGAAGGATTTGGGGAATAAGCCAGTAGATTGATATGAGTCCACTGTTCGCTCTTCTTATCATAGCAGTCAAGCAGTCCTTCGTGGGTTCCCATCCACAGGTTCCCTTTTTGGTCACACAGGATCGCCCAAACAGAATTACTGCTCGGAGAATTAGGATCGGACGGGTTGTTTTTATATTGTTTGAAAGTTTTGGACTCAAAGTCAAAGTCACAGACTCCGGCATCCAAGGTCCCGATCCACAGATGCCCCTCTTTGTCTTCGGCAATGGTTCGGAGGTTGTTGCTGGGAAGAGAGTTGGGATTTCCAGCCTCATGTTGAAAATGGATGAATTGACCTGTTTTTTTATCCAAAAGTTCCAATCCTTTATCCGTAGTGATCCAGAGGTGTTCCTGGGAATCCTCAAACACTGAGAAGAGATAGTTATCAATCAAAGAATGAGGATCATCTTCTTGATGCTGGAAAATAAGATACTCATTGCCGTCAAAGCGAGCCAGTCCATAAGGGCTGGTGATCCAGATGAATCCCTGGCTGTCCTGAAAAATGCAGTGGATAGCCGACAGGGAACGGCCATTTGAGCTGGGGATCAGATGGTCAAAATAATAATCTTGGGACTGGCCCCATAAAGATAATGGAATAAACACAAACAAGACCAGCAGGTTTAGTCGGGCCAAAGGTTTCATTGGTTTCTTAATATTTTATCAAAATCTAAAAAAAATGGAAGTTCCTTGTCTTTGACTCTCAGACTACAGTCCTATTTTTGAAAAATCAGACCTTAGTCTTATATCTTTTTTATATAGGGAACAGTATAGTTTTTTGGATTTGTGTGTCATGAGAATGGTCCATTTAAGAGGAAGAAAGAGTTCAAAGGAAACGGCGGTAGCCTGCCTTGTCCTCAAAAAGCAAAAGAGCCATCTTAACGATATCTTACCGGAACAAAAGAGAAAAAAAGGAGACAGATTCATTCGAAAAATTCTTTTTTGGAGATTTTATCATGCGGAAAATCATTGGTTTTGGTCTCATCGGCATTGCTTTGACGGTGTTGATCGGCATAAGCGGCTTTATACTCAATAAATCTCCCGATGACTTGATCGCCTTCAATTCAGACCGCAGCGGAAATGACGAGATCTATGTCATGGACATTGCCGGCGGTGAAGTCAGGCAGCTTACAAAAAATTCACTGGTGGATTACTGGCCCTCATGGTCTAGCGATGGCAAATGGCTTGCTTACACCAGAATCAAAGACAGCAATGTCGATATATATAAAGTTGATTTGATGGGGACTTGTATGACAAATTTGACTCAACATGAGGCAAAGGACATGGAACCGGCCTGGTCCCCAGATGGCTTGAAAATCGTTTTTGTCAGCAGCAGGGATAAGAATCCGGAAATTTATGTCATGAACGCTGACGGCACAGACCAAATGCGGTTGACTGACAACAAGGCTGTGGATGTGTTCATGAACTGGTCTCCAGATGGTCTGAACATGGCCTTTTGTTCGAATCGAGACGGCAATTTTGAGATTTATGTCATGGATACAAACGGAAATAACATAAAAAGATTGACCAAGAACCACAGTAATGATTGGACCCCCAAATGGTCACCGGACGGAAGTATGATCGCATTTGTTGCTGAGAGGGACGGAAATGCAGAGATTTATATAATGAACCCGGATGGAAGTGATTCAAAGAATATCACCTGTCATCCTGGACAAGACTTTGAGCCGGACTGGTCTCCGGACGGCTCCATGATGGTCTTTGTTTCTGACCGAAATGGCCACCAAAATATTTATACAGCCCGCATCTCAGCGGATTATGAAATGGAAGACATCAAACAGGTGACCAGAGGACAGTTTTCCGACCGCCACCCGGTCTGGCAGCCTAAAAATAAATAACCTGAAATTTTAGGTGATTATGAAAATAAACAATCACCTGTTTTTTCTCCTGATGGAAAGTCACTATACATAACCATTGTGACTCCACCGCGTGATTTCTCAACTTTTTTCATGGATAAACAAAATTCTCATTGGATAAAACCATTCATTCCTGATTACTTTAAACAAAATACTATTAGATATCCATTCGTATCTCCAGATGGCAAAAAACTATTTTTTGTCATCATGGATTCATGGGAGGAAAGTGGTAAAATGATCTACAATAGCGATATTTATACTGCAGATATTATTTCAACAGGCGTTTGGAGCCTGCCACAAAAGTTAGGGCCGATTATCAATTCAAAATATCATGAGAGATCACCCTCTGTTACGCGTGATGGCACACTCTATTTTTATTCTGATAGAGATGGAGGAATGGGTAGTCTTGATATTTATAGATCCTCATTGAAGGATGGGTACTATATCGAGCCGGAAAACCTTGGTAATAAAGTCAACAGTAAATACCTTGAAGGTAATCCATTTATTTCAGCTGACGAAAGTATTCTATTATTTAACTCAAATGACCGTCCTGATTCCTTTGGAAGCCATGATATTTATATTAGTTTTAGAAAAAAAGATGGATCTTGGTCCGAGGTCAAAAATTTAGGAGCCATTGTTAATACTTCTGCTAGTGAGAGTAAACCATATATTTCCCCAGACGGGAAATTTTTATTTTTTTCTAGCTCCAGAAATAATATTTTTGAGATTTTTTGGGTTAGTACACAAATCATAGAAGAATTAAAAGGCTGGTTCCCGCGGTAGCTATGGCGCAGGTGAAAACATGTCCTTTACGGTGATATTTTTTCTAAAAGGATTCTTTATATCAGAGATGAGAACAGTCCTCATTGTCTTCACGGTTTTGTTGTTTTTTTTACCGCTCTTTTCATCCCGTAAAGACCAGATGGAAGCAGCGCAAAAAGAGGTGCAAGCTGTAAGAACGAATGAATCAATGGCTATTGATGGAAAGTTAAAGGAAAGCGTCTGGCAAACTGAAGGGTACAGTCAGTTCACTCAATCCGACCCCTATGATGGTGAAAAACCAACAGAAAAGACCACGGTATGGATTGCCTATGACGACAAAGCTCTTTATGTGGCAGCTTTTCTTTATGATTCTCAGCCAAAGCTCATCACAAAGCTCCTTGGGCGAAGGGACGATTATGTGGATTCTGATTGGTTTTTCTTTTCGGTCGATCCCTACTATGATCGGCGAACCGGTTACCGCTTTGCGGTAAATCCGGCTAATTCTATCTGTGACTGGACATTGTTCAATGATCTATCCGAAGATGCCACCTGGGATGGTGTTTGGGAATGGATGTCATCTATCAACGAAAAAGGGTGGATCGTCGAGATGAGAATACCCTACAATCAGATTCGCTTTCCGAAAAAAGATGAATATGTCTGGGGAGTGAATTTCAGCCGGATTATCCGGAGGAAAAACGAAAGAATGATTTACGCATGGGTCCCTAAAGAAGAAAGTGCCTTTGTCTCCCGGTTTGCCAGACTCGAGGGGATCAAAGATATCCGTCCTGGCCGACATATTGAATTGTTACCCTACACGGTTGGCCAGACCCAGTTTAGTCCTCCTCAGGAAGGTAATCCTTTCCAGACAGGACAGAATTATGCGGGAAACATCGGATTTGACCTTAAAGTAGGATTAATGGGTAATCTAACCATGGATGCTACCGTGAATCCTGATTTCGGACAGGTGGAGGTGGATCCGGCAGTAGTAAACCTGAGCGCCTATGAAACCTACTACTCTGAGAGGCGGCCCTTCTTTATCGAAGGAACGAACATTTTTGATTCTTTTGGCTGTGGTGGAGATTTGTTTAATATGAACATAAGCTGGAATCCTCCCTCACTCTTTTATTCCCGCCGGATCGGGCGGGCGCCTCAAGGGTATGTGACTCACACCGGAAACACAAAATTCCCGGATAGATCCACCATTCTTGGAGCTGTGAAGTTTACCGGAAAACTTGGAAAAGGCTGGAATTTTAGTTTTATCAATGCTCTTACTGCCCGGGAATATGCGCAGATTGATCACTACGGTGCACGGTCCAAGGAAGAAATTGAGCCATTTTCCTACTATGGAGTGGTTCGGGGTCAAAAGGATATCAATGAAGGCAAACAAGGACTGGGTTTTCTGGTCACAGGAGTTGTGAGAGATTTACGAAACGAAAACCTGGAGGGAATCCTGAATAAAAATGCGTTTTGTTTCGCTGTTGACGGCTGGACATTCCTGGGAAAAAAGAGAGAATATGTCATCACCGGATGGCTCGGCACGACACTGTTGACCGGGAGTCAGACAGCCATCACCAGGTTACAGAACTCTTCTATACATTATTTCCAGCGGCCGGATGCAGACTATGTTCAAGTAAATGAAGATGCGACTTCATTGAATGGATGGGCTGGACGGTTGGTGTTTAACAAACAGAGTGGAAGGTTTCTTTTTTCAGCAGCTGTAGGCGCTCTCTCACCGGGCTTCAATCCCAATGATATCGGATTTCAGGGCGGGAGCTCTGACCAGATAAACGGACGTGCTATTGTTGCCTATCGTTGGGTTCAACCGGGAAGGGTATTTCGCACCGCGGAAATCTTTGCGGGTACCTTCCGCGACTACAACTTTGGGGGAACAAAAATTTGGGATGGGTTTCTCTGGTCGGCTCGGGTAGAATTCTTGAATTATTGGAGCTTCATGACCATAATGGGTTTCAATCCAAATACCTTTGATCCTGATTTAACCAGGGGAGGGCCGCTGGCACTCATGCCCAACGCCTATCAGATCGATGCGGCCGTAAACACAGACAATCGAAAAAAAATTGTTTTTTCGATAAACAGCAGCTATAACAGAAGACCATCTGATGGCCATAGATGCAGTGTGGATGGAGCACTCAGATGGAAAGTAATGAACAACCTCGACTTTTCGATCGGTCCAGGCTACTATGACCGCATCTCAGAGATTCAATATATCAGGAGAGTGACAGATCCCTTGATGACAGATACTTTTGGAGCGCGCTATGTATTTGGTAGGATTCACCAGAGAGTTCTCTCGGCATCAATACGGTTGAACTGGATCTTCACTCCCCGTCTCACGCTGCAGCTCTATCTCCAGCCTTATATTGCTGTGGGCAGCTATAACCGGTTCAAAGAGCTGGCAGCTCCCAGAACATATGACTACAATGTGTATGGTGAAGGAGGGTCCACCATCAACTATGCTGATGGAATCTATACTGTAGATCCAGACGGAATTGGATCATCAAGTGAATTCACCTTTGATAATCCAGATTTCAACTTCAAATCACTGAGAGGAACGATTGTCTTCCGCTGGGAATACCTACCAGGTTCCATTCTCTATTTTGTCTGGACCCAAAACAGGGCGGACTTCGCTAATCCAGGAGATCTACAGCTGCGGCGTGATATCGGAGATCTCTTTACCGCTCCTGGCGATAATATTTTTTTATTTAAAGTCTCCTACCGCTGGAGTATATAGCTGTAAACTGCGGTCATATTGAATTTCATTTTGATTACTCTTAAGCACCGCGTTAAGCATCATCTGGATAGTATCGAAGGAATTTATTTTCATAGAACCATATTTCTTTAAAGGAGGCAAGATGATAAGAACCACTCAATCAGTCTTATTTGCTAGTTTATTTTTATCGCTTCTTTTTTGGAGTTACTCGAATCCTTATTTTTTAGGGTCGGATTTGAATAAATCAAGAAAAGATCAGAAAGAACTGCAGCATGAAGTCAAAGTCACTTTGAAACTGATCCAGGTTTATGTCACAGACAGGAAAGGAAATCCTGTCACGGATTTGGAAAAAGATGAGTTCATTCTTTATGATAATGGCAAACTCCAAAAAATCATAGGTTTTGAAAAGCACTTTCTGGCTCTTCCTGTCAAGGAAAAAGACGCATTCAGAGAAGAAGAAAAAAAACCTGAACAAGAACAGGACCTTTCCCCTCAGATGAACCGTAAATTTTTCTTTCTCTTTGATGCCATAAGAAACACCCCATCAGGCATAAATAAATCAAAAATAGCCGCTCTTCATTTCCTTGACACTCAGCTCGATCCCACAGATGAAGTGGCGGTTTTGTCATTCAATAACATAAGTTTTCTGGTTCTGCATCAGTACCTGACCTCAGATCATGAAAAAATCCGAAAAGTCATCAAGGAATTGAAACTGCTTTCCACGGTACCGGGAGGAGTGCCGCTCAAACCTAATACAGGAGCCCAATCCGATTTCGGAAATGAGCATTTGTCAACACAAATCTATTCCGAAGCAGAGGCCAAAGCCAATATTTTCACCAACCAATTAAGAGACCTGGCCAAATCTTTTCGCTCCATACCCGGAAACAAATCACTTATCTTTTTTTCGCGCGGGTTCCCAAGCTCCATACTTAATTCTCCTGATCAGACTTTTCGTGAAGAATACCAAGACACCGGCAAAGAACTGGCATCTTCCAGCACCTCTATTTATGCGGTAAACACGGCAACAGGAAAATTCCGTCACTTGCTTGACCAGGTTAAAGGCGATGAGTCCTTAAAAATGATCTCAGAACTTTCCGGAGGAAAATACTTTGAGGATGTGGAGTACTATCAGGAAATCGCCCGGAACATTCATGAAACAACCGGCAACTATTATGTCCTGGGTTATTATATTGATGACAAATGGGATGGCGCCTTTCATGAGATCAACGTGAAGGTTAAAAGAAAAGGCTGCTCCGTGCAGTCTCAATCCGGGTATTTTAATTCCAAACCGTTTTCAGAACTGTCTGAATTAGAAAAAAAACTTAATCTCATGGACCTGGCTATGAACGAAAATCCGTATCATCAGGTTCCTATTGAAATCCCCTCTCTGGCTCTTTCTTCCCCCGGTGACAAACAAACCAATCTGGTCCTCTTATCCAGACTGCCGCTTGACATACTGGGCGAAATCATCCTGAGCCAGATAGAATTGGCTGCATTTGTTTTTGATGATCAGAAAAACATTATCGATTCCAGAATGGGAGAATTGACTTTACATGATATGGATAAAGAAAATATCTTTCATTACATCCTCTCGTCTGTACCGGATGGAAAATATGAAAACTGCATCGTTATTAGAAACTTGATAACAGGAAAGGCAGCTGTGGCCCGCTCATTCATTGAGGCCTCCTCACCGCCTGAAGCCGGCCTGTTTCTTTATCCCCCTTTGCTCCTGGAACCGGAAAAGAGAGCTTTTTATATCCACACTCTAAAAAAAGAAAATGACGAAAAAACCGAACAATCCCTCTCCATAAAAGATGTCTATCCTTTTCTGACTTCGTCAGTTTCTCCTGTAATTGACAGAATAGGGAAAGGGACCTCTAAGCTACTAGCTGTTGTGGTGAATTCGATCCGGGGAATCGAAAATCCGGATATCCGTCTCACAGCTGAGGTCATCAACCAATCCACAAACGAGAAAATCCTGCTGAACAGCCAGATCATATCAGTCGAGAATAAAGGGACAGCCGGTATTTTTTTACTGGAACTGGAGTTTCCGGAGCTTGATTCCGGAGAATACTGTGTTGAGTTCACAGCGCTTGAAAAGAAAACAGGAAAAACCTCCTGTCAAAAAACAGGGGCGTTTCTGATCTTTTGATACAGAACTGTCTTGGGTAAGGCTCAGAACGCCAGAAAACCATATTTTTGCGTAGCCCAGCTTTTTGAGAGTCTGTTTCTTCTGGTTCATAAGACATTTCTGGAAATTCGTTTTTCTGAAAAAGAGCGAGTTCAAATTTGATAGCCATCTACTGGGTGGATGCGAAGATTATCGAAGAATTAATGAAAGGGAGATGAAATATGAAGTTAAAATCACTGTTTATTCAATTAATGCTGGTTATAAGCGTGATGTAGACAAGAAAATCGATTTTTATAGAACAAAAACCAGCGCTGAATGCGGAGAATTGCTTAATGCTCCTCCTGCTCTGGCTTATACGAATAGACTTGTGAACGACACTGAACACTGGCTTGATTGTATCGTATGTGCGGGACTGAATTTTTTAAACAAAGATGGATACGATCTGCTGTTATCCGCAGGTTTTGGAGTGGTTATCTATAATAATTTCAGCAAGATAAATTACATGACCGGATTTGAATATGACAGCATAAATGATTTGGAAAATGATACTATAACTTTTTCCATTCCGATAGATTATATAGGTAAACCGCAGGAGGATTGGAAATATTTTATAGGGGCTGGTATTCAGAGGGATTATGGCGCCGGGATTGTTTATTCAGGAATTATGGATGTAAAGATATCAGAGGGAATAGAGGAAAATGATAATTTTAGCAATTCGAGGTTTCTTGATGTTATGGTGCCAATGAATTCACAAAAACAAAGCAGAATGATTCAGTTTTAAATACATGTCAACTTCGATTGCCCTGGACTTCCCAGTCAAATGGACTTAGCGGAGGAATCAGGAGAAAGCGAGCTTATATCCAGGGGAATCATTCGTACCGGGATTGATGATTAGTTTCCGCAAGGAAGACGGTTCGTGGGCAAAAACCATGGACATGAAAGAAAAACTCGGCCTGCCAATGACCTGCTCGGAGCAAGTGTATCACCTGACGGAAAATATGTTTTCTTTCATTCCAAAGGTGATATCTACTGGATTAGCTCCGCATTCATCGAACGCCTCAGACCGGATACCTCTTGGCAAAGTGGATCATAGAATTGAAAAGCGGAATGTCTTGGGAAAATTTTGCTGCAGAACGTATTTTCGTTCCATCGGGAATGTCATCAACCACATTTGGTGATCTGCGCGAAATTATCAGAGGAAGAGCTTGTATATATGAACGCCATCCCAAAGGAGGAAAAGGTCGGTATGATAGGCTGATCGTTGATCATAGGGTTACAACTGCGGCTGGAATTAATACTACTTCTGGAGACATGGCTAAATGGCTGATTGCCTTGCGTAGTGAAAAGCTTCTTAAAAAATCATCTCTTGATGTCATGTGGACTCCCATCAGACTTAAGAATGGAAAAATATTCGAAATGCCTTTAGGGGATAAGAATGGCAAATATGGATTAGGATGGATGATTATAGAGTTTCCCAGTGGACATTGTGCCGTTGGTGGTGAAGGAGGGACTTACAACGCTTATCTTTATTTTCCTGAGCAGGATCTTGCAGTGGTAGTATTGACAAACAAAAGGGGAATAAATGATATTGGCTTAGTGATTGGCATAGCCGAGCAATACATCCCCGAACTGAAAACAGAGCAAAATTAGTCCGAAAGAACTAAAATAATGGACTAATAAAAATAGAAAAACTAATTTATATCATCTTTGTTATGCTGGTTACAGCACCAAGTATCACTGCTCAAAAAAAAGATTTCCATAAGAATCTTATCTTTAGGAGACGAATGAATGAATACTAAAAAAAACAATTTTATTTGGTTTTGTGTCGTTGTATTTGCAGTGAGTATTTTATGGGACATTCTCATCCTTCAAACCGGTCGCGTTGAATCCCCTTTCTTCTCATTTCTGATGTGGATACCCGGATTAACGGCAGTGGTTTTCCTGATTGTCCGGAAAGAGGGTTTTCGAAAAATAGGTTGGGGTGTTGGCAAATGGTGGGTCCTTGCACCTGCCGTCCTGGTCCCTCTGTCAGTATCCCTCGCCGTAGCCGTTTTACTGGTCGTCCTGGATTTAGGGGCTTTTGTCGGCAGGGTTTTCACATTCAAAGAAGGCATGGTCGAAATAGCAGCGATCAGGCTCATGCTCGGCAACCAAGCCCAGAGTATTCCTTTTTTCTTTTTAAATTTTATTCTATCCCATGTATTCTTTTTGATTGCTGGGAGTGTCCTTACACTGGGGGAGGAACTGGGTTGGCGTGGTTATCTTCAGGAGAAGATATTGCGTAGATTTGGATTAAATGGTGGATTCTTGCTTTTGGGACTTATTTGGGGTTATTGGCATGCTCCGGTGATACTGATGGGATTCAATTTCCCCGATCATCCGGTTTTGGGTGCTCTGGTCCTGATGCCCATCGGCACGGTATTTCTGGGCATATTTATGGGCTGGGTGTATCTCCGGTCAAGAAGTATTTGGATAACCGCACTGGCTCATGCATCAGGAAATCTTTTTTCGGGTATTGTGTTTCAGTTGGTTGACATGAAAAAAAGTGATCTATACCAACAGATTCTGTGGATAGGATTTTGGGGATTGGTCGCGATACCGTGCTTGATAAGCCTGCATAAAAGGAAACCCGTTTTCTGGCAGGGGGAGTAAAGTGGGATATAATTAAGGGTGGTGCCGGTTATGCGCCAACCGTTAGATTTAAAAATAGAAAGGAGTGACACGATGAGACGAATATTCATTTTAGTTCTTTGTAGTGTGCTATTCAGATTTGGTCAAAGTCAGGACAATGTATTGCCAAGACCCACAGGGAATTATTTTATAGGAGTAACCTACTTGAGCTATGTCGATGAAGGTCGAAAAGAAATATTTGATAGCACCCAAGAAAGCAACAGAGAGATTACAGTGAAAGCTTGGTATCCTTCGGATCGTCAATCCGATTTCGAACCCTATTTGTTAAAGGCGGAAGCAGACTTCGCTACAAAATATCTTCAATATCCACCAATATATAAAGACTTGCGTACCAATGCAGGCCGCGATTTGTCTGTCTCGTCCAAAGAGAATAAATATCCAGTTTTGATTTTTTCTCATGGATTCGGAGAGCATTATTCACAAAATACAATATTGATGGAAGAATTGGCCAGCCACGGCTATATCGTTTTCAGCATCGCTCATCATTATGAATGCAGGTTTTCTTCCTATCCCGACGGACGACTCATTCATATAGAAATGAGCAATCCCCGGTTTCAGAAAATAATGAAAGAGCAATGGAATCCCAAAGCCATGGGATTGTTTGAAGAATTGAAAAACGCGTCCAGTGACGAAGAACGTATTCAGGTTTTTCAAGAAATGAACAGAACGCTGCCTACAATTTTAACAGAGAGCCCAGAGTATTGGGCTGAAGATATCGCATTTTTGATTGACCAATTAAAAGTTATGAACGAAGGGGACAATCGATTTCAGAACAAACTGGACATGGATCGGATCGGCGTCTTTGGCATGTCTCTGGGAGGTTTGGCCACAAGTGTGATCTGCTCCAAGGATAGAAGGATCAAAACAGGAGTAAGTATAGACGGGGGATTCTTCAGGGCTTCTCCTGATGAGAAATATCAGGTACCTTTCATGTTTTTAAACAGTAAAAGATACTTGGGATGCGGACCATTGTTTCTAAGTCAATTGACAGAAGATGGTTATTCGCTGAGTGTTAAAGGCTCAGATCACTATAATTTTACAGACTATTCTGTTTACCCAATCCCAATGGTCCGCATGCTTCTGGGACCGATTGACGGGAAACGGACGATCGAAATGATGAATGTGCTTATCCTGGCATTCTTCGATAAATATCTTAAGGAGAAGCAAGGGATCGACATAATAGAACATGCAAAGAAATACAAGGAGATTGAAATAGTAACAAATATTGAATAACCAAGAAAGTCTAACAACGTATAAACTCCAGAGATGATGCCGGTAGTTGGAGTAATGCAACTTGGTCATGGGGACTGTATGAAACAGAAGATCACCATACCCGTCTTGTGTCACGGCTCAGACAAAAGTATGATTCAAAATCTATTTTGGAATCAGGTATGTACTTATTTCAGGAAATTACAGAAATTTTCATGATGCGTACATGCCTCCTGGGCATCAAGCGGCGTGTTGAAGAATATTCAAAATCAAATCAGTGAATGATCTATAATGAAAAGATTAAAATTAACTGCAGATAACCGAGTCAAGACATTTCGATGGCTTTTTTATATTAGTGTATCGCCGTTTATAGGCCTTTTTGTTTTCCCTATGGTTGCATTTTCCGTCCCTTTAAAATTCCTGTTCAAACTTGAGCTTCTTGGCGTACTTACAGTAGGTGTATTATTTGCGCTGTATTTTTTAGGAGTAAACATATATGGACTTTTTGTGGATAAATCCAGAAAAAATCTCTATATTGTTATGGTTATTTTCCTGAGCTCCTGGGTAATATGGGCAATTATCACCTGGTCATATATTGAACATATGGATTATATTCTAAGATAAGTGAGAGGTTTGCCAATTTCGAAAAGAAGATGGTTCCTGGATTGAATCATTCAATCTGAGCAGCATTCTCAATCTACCGGGGGGAGAAATGGCAGCAACTATAACAGAGGATAAAATATCTTTTTTTCTGTAACCGCGGAGACATCTGCTGGGTGGAAGCAAAAATCATTGAAGAATTAAAACCAAAAGAACTAAAAAAATTGTGGCGTGGGTATAAACCTACGATAAATAGATGAAAGGAGGACAAGTATGACTTCAGAGGAATTGATCCGACTGAGCGGTCTTGCAGGTATAATTGGTGGAATTCTTCACATTCTGGCAACAATTTTGGACCTACTGTCCCATAATACGGGAGGACTGACCAGCGATTTCGCGATACCCGGGATGACACTGGCATTAATCTCTTATATCCTCACCGCCTTGGTGCTGATTGGATTGTATCTTTTTCAGTCAAGAACTGTTGGTACGTTTGGATTCATCGGTTTTGTCACAGCCTTTGTCGGCCAGATGTTATTTTTAGGTAATTTATTTACGAGTGCGTTCTATCAGCCCGTTATCGCTCGAATAGTTCCAGAGGTTGTCGGAGTCAATCTACCTATTCTGGTGATTGTCTTCGCTATATCAGTGTGTCTAATGATAATTGGGTATGTGCTTTTCGGATTTGCTTCGTTTAAGGCTCGCATACTTCCGCGCTGGGGATCACTGTTATTGATCGTTGGGGCAATATTTTTTATGGTACCGGTTGTATTTGGTGTGGCCCTTATATGGTTAGGGAAAGCCCTTTGGTCTGTGCAGGACGAAGTCAAGAAACCATCCGTTTTGGCATGAAATAATCCCTACAATTCTGTTACAGATGAGCATCATAACAGAGATGACGGCGGAGAAGTTCTGGGTGTCTGGTTTGAAAATCATACCCTTTTTGTCGCCGATAACTTTGAATTTGATATTCTGGATGTTAGAGAACCCAGAGGTCTAAAATATTGGTGAAGATTAAAAATCTAAATGTACTTCATGATTCGTTTGTCGACGGAATTCATGTTTGTTTAGCCGATGGGCTGAAAGGATCAATTATTCTTGATAATATAGTATATTAATATATTAATTTTATTCGGGCCTAGGCATCTCATTGTGGAATGAGATTAGTTCGCCATCCATTGAGGGCTATTGCCTAGTGATTCTGGACGGAAAGTATTTTTTTCAGCAGAAAATTCGCCATATAATGGGCCGATGCAAAAATCACACAAGATTTAAGACTGGATAAATTGAAGTAATAGAGGAAGTAACAAAATGAAAAAACTAATTTCTATCATCTTTGTGTTGCTGGTAGTAACGGCAGTAACACTTACGGCACAGGATCGGCCTGCTAAGTCTTCCGCAGCGGAACGTCTGGCCGCGGCAATCGATAGACAAGGCCTCGATACTGCATTGGAGATGTTCGCCGAACTGCGTGAAAATCTAGAAGGCTATGACTTCAACGAGCAGGAGTTCAATGCTTTGGGCAACAAATTACTTGACGATCAGGATTATGAAGCCGCTGTTGCCGTATTCAGGCTTAATACGGAAATGTTCCCCGATTCGCCAGATGCATACTACAACTTGGCCAAGGCATACATGTACACTGGTGACAGGAAATGCGCGGAGAAAAACTTCAAGATCGTTTCAAATAAAAATCCGGATAATTTCATTGCCGAGAGAATCCTTGCCGATCTTGACAGAAGGATTGAGCGGGTGGCCAGGGAACGCAAGCGCTCATATCAACCCGGCCAGCAGACCGGCTTGAAAGGTCCTTACTTGGGACAAAAGCCTCCGGGGATGACGCCGGAGATTTTTGCGCCCGGGATTGTCTCCAAAGCGCTAGGACATGCTTTCAGCTGCACTTTTTCACCCGATGGGAAGGAGTTTTACTTCAACCACTTCATGACGATCATGGTCTGCCGCTGGGAAAAAGAAGGCTGGACATCGCCTGAGCCAGTCACTTTCACAGGGAATTATAGAGCCCATGAACCCCATATTACTTTGGACGGCAAAAAAATCTATTTTGGTTGGTTTCGACCGACACCCGAAGGTTTTAAAAAAAATCCGTTTGACTATGGCATTTACGTATGCGATAGAACTGCTGATGGGTGGGGGAAACCAAATTATGTAGGAATCGGGATGTTTGTAACTACCTCTAAAGATGGAAAAGTTTATGTCACAGAAAAACAATTAATAGAGAACAAGGAGACCTATAAGGAGACTTATGCTCACATCAAGCAAGCAACGCTTGAAAACGGGATCTTTGTAAAATTTGAGCCGCTTGGAGGAGGATTAGCAGCTCTGTATGTCGATTTCCCCCGTACAGCCCATCCCAGCATTTCGCCTGATGGGAAAACGATCCTGTTCGATGTCAGTGAGGAAACTAGTCTTTTTGCTGCATATCTTGACGAATCCGGTGTGTGGAGCAAACCAGTGCACTTAAGCGAGTATGGACTTTTAACGAGTGCAGGAATTGCTAATTATACTCCAGATGGGAAATTTATTTTCTTTCATTCCAAAGGTGACATCTATTGGATAAGCTCAGAATTCGTTGAACGTCTCAGACCGGATAAACGGAAAAAGTAAAAAAGGGGGAACGGCACCCTTTTTAAATTTATGGCGAAACACATGAGGATATTGATGAAAAGACATATATTCGTGAGGAAGAAAACATGAAGAAAACGGTGATGATTATGGCAATATTATTATCCATCGTTTTTTCGTTTGACAATTATGCCCAGCAAAAAGATTTTCCGGTACTCACCGGCCCTTACCTCGGCCAGAAGCCGCCTGGGATGACACCGGAAATCTTTATGACATCAAAGCATCGAATCCATAGTTCTCCGGCCTTTTCACCGGATTTGAAAGAAGTATACTGGTCCGTATTCCCTAGAACAGATGAATATTCCACCAGGACGCAGGTCATTCTGTATTCAAAGTATGTGAACAACAAATGGACCTCACCAAGAATGGCAGCCTTTTCGGGCCAGCACTTTGACGGGGGTCCTGTTTTCTCCAAGGACGGTACCAGATTGTATTTTTATTCACGGCGGCCACTGAATGAAAAAAGCAACAAAGAAACCGAAGGGGAGATCTGGTTTGTGGAAAGGAAAGGCGACGGATGGAGCAACCCTCATCACCTGAAAATAGATAAGAAAGGTGACAAGTTATTCTTCTCTTTATCAAATAATAACAATCTCTATTTTACTTCCGGTCATGGTCCTCGGGGCAGTGGATCGGGTGATGTTGATATTTATTTCATAAAGTTTGTAAACGGCTCTTATACAAAGCCAAAAAAACTACCTGAACCCATTAATACACGGGAATATTTGGAGTCGGATGTTCTTATCTCACCGGATGAGACCTATCTGATATTTTATTCCCTTGAAAGGCCCGGGAATATAGGCCAGTATGACCTTTACGTAAGTTTCAAAATTGGTGACCGATGGTCTAAGCCAGTAAATCTAGGGCAAAATATTAATAAAGGTGTTGCCAGATTCCCAAGATTTTCTCCGGACGGCAAGTACCTCTTTTTTACAAGACGAGATGGAATATATTGGGTCAGCACAAAAATTCTCGAAAATCTAAAAATAAAAAAATTGAGAGAACATTAAAATGAAAATAGCACAGATGCCAACCAAAAAACCTCTACTCTTCATACTGTTTTGCTTATCTCTTGTTATTCTTTTTTCTAATGGTTCTTCGACTGAGACCAAACGGGACAAGATAGATGAGATCGTCAATGAATACTACAAAAACCATCAATTCAACGGTGTCGTGCTGGTAGCTGAAAAAGGGACCATCATCTACAAAAAGGCCTATGGTTATGCAGATTTTGGATGGGATATAAAAAACACAGTGAACACGAAATTCCGGATTTTCTCAATGTCAAAGCAGTTTACGGCCATGATCATTATGCAGCTTGTCCAGGAAAAAAAAATTCACCTGCATGAACCGATCACATCTTACTTGCCTTACTACCGAAAAGACACCGGAGATAAAATTACTGTACACCATCTGCTTACCCACTCGCACGGAATTCCGGATCCCCCCATGAGTGGCATGCCTCTCATCGTCACAGCCTCTTCGGAGAGTACCATCAAACAGTATTTCAGTGAAAATCCAATGTTCGAGCCAGGTGAAAAATTTAGCTACAGCGGAGTCGGTGGGTACACAATCCTCGGAGCCATAGCAGAGAGAGTATCCGGGAAGACATTAAAAAATCTATTACAGGAGCGGATCTTCGATCCATTGGGAATGATAAATTCACACTACTATGATGTAAAAACGATCATCAAAAGAAAAGCTAAAGACTACAGATATGAAGGAGATCAAATCGTCCACCGTCTTCAGCCGTACTACATCGTGAATTCCTTTGGAGCCAGCTGCATCGTCACGACTGTAGATGATCTTTACCTATGGGACAGGGCACTCTACACAAACAAACTGTTGGACTTAAATTTTATGAATGAATATTTAAAATCTCATATATCTATGGGGGAAAACTCAAAATATGCCTACGGACAGTGTGTTTCCAATTATTCGAAGGGAGAAGAAGATAGGAGGGTTTACTGGCATTCGGGAGGAACAGCAAGTTATATTTTCCGAGATGTCAATAAGCAGCATCTTATATTGGTCATTAACAACATTAGAAACACCAAGGCAAATGAGATAGCCATAAAGATACATTCATTCCTTGAATAGGAAGACGATAATATAAAAGGTCTTCGACGTTAAAGATTAAGAATTACGAAAAAAAAGGGGGAAACCATGAAATCTAAAACATTATTTATTAGGATTCTAGTTTTCAGTATTTTTGTGTTAAATTGTCGTACTCAACAAGATGATTTCCCCAAACTCACCGGCCCTTACCTGGGTCAGAAACCACCGGGGATGGCGCCGGATATCTTTGCCCCCGGAATTGTCTCCCTCAAGGGTATCCATGATTTCAAGGGAGCTTTTTCTATAGATGGGAAAGAATATTATTTCTGCAGGCGTTTACCACCTGATTACAAGCAGGCACTTTATTTTATGAAAGTTGATAAAAAATTGTGGACTGAGCCGGCTCCGCTGAAAATAACTGAAGGACCTCGTACAGGTCACCCCTGCATTACTCATGACAATAAATGCTTGCTTTTTTACTGGAGGTTTAATCAGGATCAATCTCAACAATCCGGATATTACGCATCGGCAAGGACGGATACCGGCTGGTCCGCACCCCAATATGCGGGACAGGCCTTAGTTGTAACAACCGATAGATCGGGTTCTCTTTATGGAAACGAAATTGTCAATGGAAGTCCACCGGAATTTTACCTGAACAAGATCACTTTCAAGGACGGGCTGTTTACGGATCATAAGCGACTCTATATCGATATGCATTACGGCAAACAGACGCATCCATGTATTGCACCAGACGGGAGCTATATTGTATTTGATATACAGCATGAGAATTCAAAATTATTCGTGAGCTTTAAAGATGAAAAGAACCAGTGGGAAAAAGCTGTTGATCTGACCCGATATGGTCTGCAAGAGGGTGCCAGAAATGCCTCCATCTCGCCGGATGGCAGGTATCTGTTCTATGGCTACAAAGGGGATATCTGGTGGGTGAATGCAAAGATCATTGAAAAGCTGCGACCGAATCAAAGGGAGAAATCAAACTGAAAGAATTGAGATAAAAAAATAATCAAAAAAAATAGGGAGAATGTCATGAGTAGGTTTACATTAAAAATGCTAGTAATAATATTATTTATTAACCTAGTTTCTATTCATTTTTGTAAAGCACAAGAAAATCTGGAAGTGCTGCTTGATCGTGTTCGGGAAGCTGTCGGTTATGATGAGTTAAAAAATTGGAAAGACGGTTTTCGATTTGAAGCTATGGGCAAAGCCGGAGGATACAAATGTCAATTCGATTTCCAATTTCTTGCAGATGGGCGATTTCAAATGACATTCGACTCACAACTTAAAGAGGTATATTGTTTTGACGGAAATCAAGGTTGGTACACAGATTACACAGGTTTAACCTATCCAATGGAATACTATAAACTGGAAGTTAAAAAATTGATAGCATGGTTTATCAGCAGCCACTGGCTAGATCCGGAATGCCATTTGGATATGACCCTGAATTCAATAAATCAGAAGAGATCTACCGCACAAATATCATTAAAAGTATCTAACGGCGTTGTTGGAGCTATGATTCATATTAATACGGATGATTATTTTCCTGAAAAATTAACCTGGAAAATTTATTCCGATGAGAATTTTGTTGAGTTAAAAAAGCATAAAATAATCGGAAGCTTCTATTTCCCATATCACATATACATTATGGAAGATGGAACAGAGATTGATATTCGATTTAAAGATATCGGTGAAATGGCAAGAGCATCTTTGAGAAGATGCAAATCTTATGATGGTGAAGCACCGGACACTCGTATAAGACACAATGCCTCTTCATTCATTTGGTCAAATTTTACCAATAGAGGTCTGTTGGTTCGCCCCACAATCAATGGCTGTGATGACGCCTTGTTTATCCTGGATACCGGATCCAGTTGTTATGATATAGATATAGACTATGCGAAAAAACTGGATATGAAAAAGTTTGGAAAAGGAAAGGCCGTTGGTGTGGGGGGAACTTTTTCTATTACATTTCTTCAGGGAGAATCCCTTATATTGGGTTCAGTTGAACAAACCAATCCCATTTTTGTGAAATCCTATTGGCCATATAATAAAAAATCAAATCGAGACCAGGTAGCAGGCATCCTTGGATTTGATTTATTTTACCGTGCTGTGGTTGAAGTAAATATCCATGAGAATACTGTCAATGTATATGAACCAGGTACTTATAATAACAAAAATATAAAATGGCATGAAATTGTTTTCTGTGGTGATATTCCTGCTTTAAAATGTAGATTAAGTAACGGAATTGAGGGTATATACGAAATCGATACGGGATTTTCCGGAAATGTTTCCTTTCACAGGGATTTTGTCATAAAAAACAACCTGCTTGAGGGAAGAGAACTCAGTGAAGTGATTTTACAGGGTGCTGGGGGAGAAATTCCCGCTTTTCAAGGATATATAGAATGGTTTGAGATGGCTGGGTACAAAATTGAAAATCTCAGGGTCGTTTTCGCCGGAACGGATAAAGGAGCAACATCGAATCGATTTACAGCAGGAACTATCGGTGGAGAATTACTCTCCCACTTCAAGATTCTAGTCTTTGATTATGCTGGCAAGCGCATCGGATTTGCTCATTAATATGACTTTTTCTTGGTACTCATGCATTTCTCCTTGCGTGATTTTATTATACGCAAATCATCGCTTAAGAAACATCATGAATGGTCCGAATTTAGCTGAAACGAAACAGTTTTATCAATAGTATTAATAACATTGATATCTATATAGAGGGAGTATTCCTTGTAATAAGAGTGATATTTATTGAGTGGATGCAAAAGTCATCGAAGAACTAAAACCAAAAAAATTAAAATAAGGGAGATCCAAAATGAAAAAACACATTTGTATCATCAGTGTATTACTAGTTGCAGCAACAAGCATTATGGCTCAAGAAAAGGATTTTCCCAAGCTCACCGGACCTTACCTCGGCTTGAAGTCACCTGGGGACATCCCTGAGTTGTTCATGCCCGGCGTTATTTCCAATTGCGATCTGCACAGCGGTGTTTATTTCTCAGCGGATGGAAAGGAAGTGTATTATTCAATATCCAGAGAATCGCAGCATACGATCATGTTCATGAAAGAAGAAAATGGTCGGTGGACAAGGCCTAAATCTCTGCGCAGGGGACTTGCGCCTTTTCTTTCACCTGATGGTAAAACGCTGTTGTTTACTACTCAGGATTATGAAATTTGGAAGATGGAAAGATCATCCGGCAACTGGTCAAAACCAGTAAGCCTGGGTCCAGTCATCAATGGTGCCAGAAGTCAGTACAGCTCTTGTGTAACCGATGACGGCACACTCTATTATATGAATGCAAAGGGTATTGTCCGCTCTGCATTGATTAAGGGCTGCTATACTGAACCAGAATCCCTGGGTAAGGATATCAACAGCAATAATCATGAAGGGCCAGCTTATGTTGCTCCTGATGAGAGTTATTTGATCTTTTCTTCCTTCCGGCCGGGTGGTTATGGAAGCAGTGATCTCTATATCAGTTTTAACGGCGAAGACAGCACCTGGACAGAACCCAGGAATATGGGACCAAAAGTAAATTCAGAGGGAAGAGACAGATTGCCTTTCGTTTCTTACGATGGGAAATATCTATTCTTTAACAGCAGCAGAGTATCGGTACTCAATACAAAGCCTCTTTCCGGCGGCCCCGGAAATGCCTTTTGGGTGGATGCCGGGGTCATTGAAAAATTAAAACCAAAAGAATTGAAATAAAAGAGGTAATCATGAAAAATATAATTTGTATCATTTCGGTATCAACATTCGATGACTTATGACAGTAGCCGCAACGTGGTTATACTCTTTGGAGGAATGACCGAACATGGCCCCTCAGACGATACGTGGGAGTACAACGGAGGTTGTAAAGATTGATGATTAAAACGGCTTTAATCATCTACCAGATGAGGATGATCAACAGGCAATGGAGCAAGCCAGAAAATATCACCCTTGATAGATGATAATGGCGGCAAGTACTGAGTTCCATTCCCGCCAACTTCATATATTGTATTTTAAGGAGTTCAGTCATGTTAAAAAATTATTTCAAGTCAGCATTCCGCAACATGAAACGGGATAAGGTTTATACCTTTCTCAATCTTACAGGACTGGCTGTCGGCATGTCCTGTTTCATCATCATTGGTCTATGGGTTGAGCAGGAGTTAAGTTTTGATAAATTCCACACTAAATCAGACAGAATTTTCAGGGTCTTCAATACCGTCACACTCAACGAAGGAGACTCTAAGGATCTTGTATATACTTCTCCCCTCCTGGCACCTACACTGGCTGAAGATTACACTGAGATCGAAACCGCAGTCCGAATGTGCGGACAGCCCAGGGCAAATTTTAAGGTCGAGGATAAAGATTTTACCGCAAGGAGGGGCTTTTATGCCGATCCATCTTTTTTTGAGGTTTTTGATTTTTCCCTGCTTATCGGAAATCCGTCGAATGTTCTTAAGGATCCCGGCTCGATAATACTCACTCAGGAATTGGCGCTTAGATATTTTGGTAAAGAAAATCCTGTAGGCAAGACCTTAATCTTAAATAGTGAAACCTATAAGGTTACCGGTATGATGAAGGATCCTCCCTCTAATTCTCATCTCCAGTTTCAATATCTTATCTCATCAGTGGGCGCCGAAATATTTGAAAGTCAAAATTGGACACATCTTGGATTATACTCCTATGTAGTCATGCAAGACAGCACCCAGGCCGAGGCTCTCGAAGGCAAGATCCAAGAAGTCAATCAACGGCACATCGGAGATTGGGCAGAAGATCGCTTCTATTATCACTTGCAGCCCATCGCGTCCATCCATCTTCATTCCAATCTTATCGGCGAATATTCGCCTCTTACCGAGCTTTCCCAGATTTATCTTTTATCGGCAATCGGACTTCTTATCCTGATTGTAGCCTGTATCAATTTTATCAATCTGACTATAGCAATATATCAACGCCGGCTGAAGGAAGTCGGGATTAGAAAGGTCATGGGAGCAGACCGGTTCCATCTTATACTGCAGTTCCAGAGTGAATCTTTCCTTTCAGTCAGTCTATCTTTGGCTGCGGCACTGCTTTTAGTCCCGCTCTTGAATCCTGTATTTGGCCTTTTGATCGCGGGGAAGATGTATCTGGGAGGGAATATACTGAAAGTCATCGGGATCGTGATGGGGGTGGGTCTTGTCTCTGGATTTTATCCCGCATTTTATCTTTCTTCTCTCCAACCGGTATCGCTGTTTCGAAAGGCAGGCATGAGAGGATCTCACAGGTTAATCCTGGGGAAGATACTCATTGTCTTTCAGTTTGCCGTAACCATTGTTCTTATGGTGGGAACGGGAGTGGTGTACACACAAATGCGATTCATTAAAAACCGGCCACTGGGTTTCAATAGAGAAAAGATTCTGGTGGTGTTTATGAATAATCCTGAATTGGAGAAGAATTATGAAACAGTCAAAAGCGAGCTTCTTACGGTGCCCGGAGTTGTCAAGGCCGCGGCCTCAGGCTTCACACCATTGCTAAATCAGGATTTGAGGGCTTACCGGCCGGAAGGCTTTGGAGAGGAGGATATGATCTTTGTCAGGACCCTGTATGTGGATTACGATTTTCTGTCTACTCTAGAGATCAAGCTGGCAGAGGGCCGGAATTTCTTGAGGGAAAACCCGGCGGATGCTAAGTACGGCTATATCTTGAATAAAACGGCTGTTAAGGAGTTCGGATGGGGTTCTCCGCTCGGAAAGCAGATCGAGGCCATTGGATCAAATGAAAATGAAGAAACAGCCGAGGGGCCGGTGATCGGGATCATAGAGGATTTTCATTTCCGGTCCTTCAAGGAGAAAATCGCTCCGTTGATCTTGAGAGTAAGGCCGGAGCGGTTCCACTTGATCAACCTTAAGGTGGAAACACAGGAACTCGCCGGCCTCATTTCACGGCTACAGGACAAATGGAAAAGGCTCGATTCCGTCTATCCCTTTAGTTATGAAGTCATGGAAGATGTATTTGATAGGACTTATAATAGAGATCAAAAATTGGGACGCGGCTTTTCCTACTTTTCCCTGATCTCCATCCTGATCGCTTGTCTGGGGCTCCTGGGTATTATAGCTTTTTTAACGCAGCAGAGAACCAAGGAAATTGGGATCCGGAAAGTCCACGGCGCTTCGGTTTTCAGGATCGTCAGCCTGCTTAATAAAGAGATCTTGATTTTGGTGGTTCTGGCCAATCTCATTGCCTGGCCTGCAGGCTATTTCATCATGGACAATTGGCTGAAAAATTTTGCCTACCGCACTGCGATGAACCCGTTAATATTTGTAGGTTCTGCAGTTGCCGCTCTAATTGTAGTGGTCATCACCTTAAGCGCCCAATCCTTCAGAGCTGCCTTGGCCAATCCGGCCGATGCCTTGAGATATGAATGAAGATTTGAATTTTGCTCCTGTAGCATGCAGAACAACTGCATCCTGGTGAGTTATTTTTCATATAGAAATAAGAATTTGGTTTTCGGCCAGCTTATTCCATGGCCTATAGGAGGTTCTATGATGAATTCCAAGATCTGCGCCTTAATCGCCACTATCCTTGTATTTCTTACGGCCCATCTTCATCCTTGCACAATTATCATGGTGGGAGGGAAAAAACTCGCTTTAGTGGGAAACAATGAGGATCACAATGATCCGTTCGCTAAAATCTGGATTATCCCTGCTTCCAAAAATGAATTCGGCCGGATTTGCTTCGGTTTTGAACGCCCGGCCGAGGGAGGGATGAATGACCAGGGCCTTTTTATAGACGGCAACGCCCTGTCGTTTGAAACCGGATGGATGACAGATCCCAATAAGCCGTCTCTTCCGGATCTGGAAGGAAGAAATATGCTGGATCTGATTCTTGCCCAATGCGCGACTGTCGATGATGTCCTGGACTTCTTCCAGAAATATAATATCCCTTATCTCCGTCGGGCCAAGTTTCCCGTCGCCGACCGCTCGGGGGCCTCGGCCGTGATTGAATGGGGAAAAGATGGTCTTCGATCTAACCGAAAATCAGGCGGATATCAGATATCGACGAACTTCGTGATCTCCGATTTCGAAAAAGGCTCTTATCCTTGCAATCGCTATCGATTGGCAGAGGCCTTATTGGGCCAAGCGAAGCAAATCGATCTTCCTCTGATTCGGCATATCTTATCGGTAACTCGTTATGAAGGGGCGAGAGAAACGAAGCGAGCCACGACCGTTTATTCCAACATATGTGATTTGAGGACTGGTCTAGTCTACATATACAATTATCATGATTTTGAAAATCCAGTTATTTTCAATCTTCAAGAAGAGCTGAAAAAAGGAGCCATGATTTATGATCTCCCTTTGATCTTTAAATCAACCAATGCCCATTGGAATTTTCTCATGCGTCACGTGGAAGATAGCCTAAAAGCGCTAGTCAAGGAAAAAGATACCGGCCTGATTGCCGAAAAATATCACGAAACCATAAGAATATTCCAGCGGCTCACACCGGAAGAGTTGAAAATAGAGGAGCCCGTGATCAATGCTCTGGGAATTTTAGGCCTGAGAGAAAAAAATGAAGCCGCGGCCCTTGCTTTCTTTCTCATCCAAGCGGAAAAATACCCGTCGTCATCGATCGCCCAGGAGTGCGTGGGCAAGGCTTACATTTATGCAAATAATCGGAAGCGGGCCCTGGAGCACTTGAACCGGGCTGTAAACCTGAATCCAAAAAATCAAAATGCCCAGTTAATCTTGTCTCGATTGCTAATCCCCGAGGATGTTGATTTCGAAAGCCATGACGATGTTTCTCCCTATATTCAGATTCCCGGTTCCTATTTCTTTAAAGAATTAAATGTTATAAATTTCTATCGATGCGGCGGAACGCTCTGGATGAGAGCCTCCAATAATATTCAAACGCCCACACGGATTCATCCTCTCAAGCAGGGTTCTTTAACCTTTCAGTACAATTCGGAGGAGGACGCGGGCAGGCTCGAGGTTCAGTTCATTCGCGATGAACAAGGTCGGATCAAGAATTGCCGAATCAAATTGGAAAAGAACAAGATCGACGCCCTCGGCGTCAAAATCTAATGCCCCTTAGGATTAAAGGATTTATAAAATCAGAGAATCTCGATTTCCTCATTCGGCATTTCAATTTTTTTATTATCAATAGCTTAGAGAGATTCATGTCATTAAGCTCAGCAATCCCTAGGTCAGCATTTTTCTAAAAGCCGAGGAATTTATTGCATCTGAACTATACCTTTGAGCTAGATTGATACAGGGAATATTTATTTTTGTTCAGATGTGTACGCTAAATGTTCGAGAATGGACATATGGAGTTGAATGAGTGTTGGACAACCTCAAGGGATCAGATTCATAAAAGGGAAAAGAGATGAAAAACTTACTTTCGTAGGATATCTAATTGTGCGGTGATCTTCTGTTCGAACCCGGGAGCCGATACCGGTATTCCAACAGCGGCTTTTATTTACTGAAGGAAATCATCGAGAGGGTGACGGGGAAAACGCTTGAAGAAAACCTGCACGAGCGCATCCTATCACCTCTTGGACTTGAGGATTCGGGGCTCATCCAGAAGAGGAGAATAAATCCCCGGATGGCAAGTATTTGTTTTATTGCTACAAATGGGATATCTACTGGGTGGATTCAAAAATCATAAAAGAATTAAAAGCGGAAGAACTGAAATAAAGGAGATTCAAAATGAAAAAACACATATGTATCATCAGTGTATTGCTGTTTTCTGCAATGCTAGCTCCTCGTATAGTCGCACAGCAGGTTGGTTCCCCAGCTAATATTGACTTCCACGACGGCTCGGGCACTATGAAGGGTGGGCCTGAGATTTGGCCGTCAGCCGCCCCAGGAGCTTTTACAGTTGGTTACACCGTAGTGCATAAGTATGATCATACCCGGACCTTCAAACCCAAAAAGGCGGCGCTAAAGATCAAGTGGCTCGGTCATTCCTCTTTCCAGATAACCACAAGCGGCGGTACGATCATTGTCACTGATCCGATCGAATTCAAGGGATACCATATGCCGCCCAATCTCTCAGCAGATATAGTGACAGTATCCCATGAACATCCGGATCATAATTGTGTGGATGCAGTCTCAGGCACTCCAGTCGTTTTTCGCGGCACCGACAAGCGGCTGAGCACGGTCAATGAAATTGACACGACCGTCAAAGATGTCAGGCTCTATACCGTACCGTCGTTTCATGATCCGGGACACCACGGCGTGAATGCGATTTTTGTGTTTGAGTGCGACGGCATTCGGATTGCTCACTTGGGTGATATCGGCACGGTGTTGACCGACGATCAGATCACAGCCATCGGGGGGATCGATATACTCATGATTCCCGTGGGTGGGCAGTTCACGATAGCCGCTGCGGAGGCAGACACTATTGTAAACCAGCTGGGCGTGAGGAGGATTGTTCTTCCGATGCACTACAAGACTGAGGCTTTCGACGACCTCCCTTACTCTGTAGAACCCTTCCTGGCGGGGAAAGAAAACATCCGGCGGGTGGACGGAAGCGAATTCACGGTTGAAATAGGAGCGGCAAATGGAGTCAGAGAGTATATTGTCCTTAGATATTGATTGATTATAGGAAAAAGGACAAGTCAACAAGCAACCAACAAGAGAGAGGGAGGGGATAGTGAGCTCGCAAAATCCTTTCTTTTCTCAGATCGGTTGACTATTTCCCCACAGGCAGGTTCATTCGCCGGAGCAGGTCCTGATAGCGCGGATCGTCGTCCAGGAGATCAAAAATAGGCGAACCAACGTAAGGCATCATGGGATCTCTCATCTCATGAGCTTTTTCCAGCCATTCCATGGCCTTATCTTTATCCTCGGCAAAAACATAGGTCTCGGCAATGAAATAAGGAGAAATATAGGTCTGCTTCGATAACTCCGCCAAGGTCTCCGCCGTGGAGGTCATCGCCCCCCGGTAACCGCCTTCATCATATCCCCGGGCCATGACGTCCGCGATCTCAGCCATGCCCATTACCGTAAAAGCCGCCTTGGCTGATTCCAGAGATTCCTCATGCATTCCCTTCAAATAGTAGTCAGCCCAGAGCGAAGCAAGCGCTACGAAATCATTGGGGGACGTTTGAAGAGCTGTTTGATATATTTCTGTGACATCATCATATCGTCGCAGATATTCGTAGGGGGTTGCGGAAATAGACAAGATCACGGAATTGACAGGATCCAATTGTTGGGCTCGCTCCGCCATGGCCAGCGCTTCATCCAGGCGATCCATATAACACAGCAGGTTCGAATAGTAGGCGAGCGCTTCCGCAAAGTTGGGCTTGAGCTCCAGGGCCCGCTTGAACGCCTGCTCTCCCGCCTCCCAGTCCCAGTCGCTCCATGTTTTGATGCCGGCCCACTTATAGTGGACCTCAGGCAATGTGTCATCCAGTTCCAGGGCTTTCTGTGCCGCGGCCTTGTTTTTCGGTGTCGCCTCGCTGGGAATGACCAATCCGAATTGTTCGCGGCAGCCCCAGACAAAGGAAATTCCCACATAGGCCAGAGCGTAATCAGGATCCGCCTCCAGAGCCTGTTCAAAGTAGTGCAGCGCAGCATCGATTTCCTGGGGAGTAAACCTGTAAAGGTGAGACATGCCCTTGAGATAGGCCTCATAGGCCTGGGGATTGACCTGGCGAGCACTCGCAAGGCGCGACTCTTCGTTCGGTGTCAGTGTGATCTGGACTTCATTCACAATGGCCCGGGCCACTTCATTGTACATGGCTAATATTTCGGTCATGGGCTTCTCATACATCTGTCCCCAAAGGTTATGCTCCTCAGGGAGGGCATCGATCAGCTGAACACGTATGCGCACGGTGTTGCTGGCCTGCTGTACTGAACCCACAACGACAGCATCCACATGCAATTCCCGGGCGATTTCCGGCAGGAGCTTGTCCGAATCTCTGTACCGCATCACAGACTGTCGCGAAATCACACGAAGCGCGCTGATCTGACTCAGCTGCCCGATCAGCTCATCGGTCACGCCGTCCACAAAATACTGCTGCTCCGCATTGCCTGTGAGGTTTTGAAGCGGAAGGACCGCAATGGCCTCGATGGCTTCAGCCGGACCGGTGAAAATGAGCAGTACCATCATGACTGAGGCTATAACCAAAGCTGCGGCTCCTCCATAAAGAATGGCTTTTTTCCTCTTGCGCAGCTTTTCCTTTTTTATCCTGGTTCTGATCTCGTCCGGGACAATCCCTGCGGATATGGATTTAAGATCGTCTATGAGTTCGTCTATTTTTTGATATCTTTTGTCCGGATCTTTCTCGAGCGCTTTATACACCACCTGCTCGATAGATAGGGGAATGTCCGCTTTAATGCTTGTGATTGGTTTGGGTTTTTCCTTGAGGATGGAATACACCACAGCCTGCTCGTGTTCTCCTTTAAAGGGAAGCTCTCCTGTGAGCATCTCATAGAGAACGATACCGAATGACCAGATGTCGGTGCGCTGATCGATTTTTTCTCCCTGGGTTTGCTCAGGGGACATGTAGGCCACAGTTCCCATGGTCGAGCCTTCTTTGGTTAAAAGCGTCCTGTCAGCTGTTCGGGCCAGCCCGAAATCCATGATCTTTGCCTGACCGTTGTCGGTCACCATAATGTTGCCGCTTTTAATATCCCGGTGCACGATGCCTTTTTTATGGGCTTCCTGAAGCCCTCCGGCCACTTGTTCTGCTATCCTAAGGGCTTCCTCAAGATCGAGCGGTCCTGATTCGAGCTTATCTTTCAAGCTCTGGCCTTCGATGTAGGCCATGGAAATAAAAGGTTTCTCTTCCACTTCGTCGAATTCATGGACGGTGCAGATATTGGGGTGATCCAGAGCCGCAGCAGCCTGGGCCTCGCGCATGAATCTTGTTTTGACTTCTGGAATATGTGTCAGTTCCGGCGGCAGAAACTTAAGCGCCACCATCCTTTCGAGCTTGGTATCTTCGGCTTTATAGACCACACCCATACCGCCTCTTCCCAGTTCTTCGATGATTCTGTATCTTCCTGAGAGAATGGTCCCTTTTTGCAGGGTTTCAGAAGAAGAAACAAAGGTTTTGGTTTTAGAAAATCCTTCGTCTTTTTTTAGCTTAGCACCGCATTTGCTGCAAAAATCACTATTATCAGGATTTTCATGCCGGCACTTCGGGCATTTGATGGTCATCATTCACCCCTAAATATTTTTAAAAAAAGAATATCAGGGAATAAAAAAGGTGTCAATAAAAAAACAGGCCCGGTTCTTTTTATTTCTCCATCGATAGATTTATCTTGCGCCGCCCGAATTTATTCATAAACCTAAAATAGAAAGCCAAAGATCCCCTCTAACTTGAACGGATACGGATGCTGTGATATAAAGTAAACTATGGAAAAAACTCTCAAAATCATCAAGGAACTGAGAGAAAAAAAAGTTTTAAAAGACTTTTCTATCGGGGGAGGGATTGCGGCTTTATACTATATCGAACCTCTCCTGACATATGATTTAGATATTCTTTTTATCCCCAGCAAAGACAGTATCGATGCCCTTGCCCCCATCTATAGACATTTGAAAGAAAAAGGCTTCAAGACCAAGGGGGAGCATGTTCTGATCCAAGGGATCCCCGTACAATTCATCCCTGTTTACAATGATCTTGTGAAGGAAGCTGTTCAGCATTCTGAAGAAGTTAAATACGGGAGAATAAAAACGAAAGTTTTGGGATTAGAGTATCTTATCGCTGTTATGCTTCAGACAAACAGACCCAAAGACAGGGAAAGATTGATAAAAGTCTTTGAAGAAGCGAAAATCGACCTAAAACTTTTAAATAAGATTCTTAAGAAGTATGGACTTTATGATAAATATGTCCTTTTTAAGGAAGTTTACTTTGATACAAAATAAGGCTATAGAGAAGATTATCAGGGGAAAAGAACAGAGAAGAAAAGAACTGTCCGAATTATCCTTCAAGGAAAAAATTCATATTCTTGTCGAGCTTCAAAAGATGGCTGAAGGTGTAAAAAAGCAGGGCAAAACTGCGGACCGAATTGTCTGGCCTATTTGAACTTATTGTTTATTTTTCAGTTGGAAGGTTCATTCGCCGGAGCAGGTCCTGGTAGCGTGGATCGTCGTCAAGGAGATCGAAAAAAATGGGTTCTCCTATATAAGGCATGTTGGGATTCCCGATTTCAAACCCTTTCTCCAACCATTCCAGGGTCTTTGCTTTTTCTCCGGCTGCGGCATAAGGAGAGGCAATGAAAGAAGGCAGGACATAGACTTGTTGCGAGATCGCGGCCAGTGTTTCCGCTGCAGCCTGCATCGCTCCAGGATAGCCTCCCGTTTCATATCCGCTCGAAATGGCCTCGACGACCGGCGTCAGCTCCAATGCCGCATAAAATGCTTTCGCCTCTTCCAGCGCCTCATCATACTGATTCTTTAAATGGAACACTTCCCAGAGAACACCATGCGCATATGGGTTATTGGGTGATGTCCTGAGTGATTGGCGAGCCTGATCGATGGCTTCGTCATATCTTCTCAAGTATAACAAAGTAGTGGCATAGATACTCATGATAAGCGAATTAAGGGGGTCCAATTCCAGGGCTAACGCTCCCTGGGCTGCTGCCTCCTCGTTACGATTCAGATAACACAACAGGTTTGAGTAGTATACCCGGCCCATCGCATAGTTGGGATTGAGCTCGATAGCCCGAAGGAATGAGGCTTCCCCGCTGGTCCAATCCCATTCTAACCAAGTTTTCAAGCCGGCCATGGCGAAATGAGCTTCAGCAAGGGTATTGTCCAATTCCATGGCTTTTAGGAGGTAAGGCTTTGCTTCCGGCAGGATCTCGCCTGGCGGAACCAGTCCTACTTGCGCATATGTACCCAAGGTTAGATACATCCCTGTGTGGGCCAAGGCGTAATCCGGATCCTCCTCAAGGGCGGATTCGAAGTACTTTTTGGCTGTTTCCAAATCCGGCGGCGATAGCTTGTACCAGTGGGACCATCCCAAGAGACAAGCCTCATAAGCCTCAGGGTTGACCTGGCGGGCTCCGGCAAAACGTGTTGTTTCATCAGCGGTTAGTTTAATCTGGATGTTCTCGGCGATGGTGCGGGCTATTTCTCCGTACATCACCAACACATCGGATACCGGACGGTCGTATCTCTGTGTCCAGAGGCTTCGCTCCTCAGGAAGCGCATCGAAAAGCTGCAGCTTGATGCTGACATTTTCACCGATTTGATAGACCGCTCCCTCAACTAAGGCATCCACATTTAGCTCTTGGGCGATTTCCGGCAGGGATTTATCCGTATCCTTATACCGCATCATCGATGTGCGGGAAATGACCCGTTGCAAACCGCTGATCTGTCCCAGCTGCCCAATCAGCTCATCCGTCACCCCATCAACAAAATACTGCTGGTCCGCATCCCCGGTGAGATTTTCCATCGGCAGGACCGCGATGGAATCAATGGCTTTGGCCGGACCTGTGAAAAGAATTAAGGTTGTAGCAACCAGAACAATGACCAAACCTGCGGCTCCTCCATAAAGGAAAGCTCGTTTTCTTTTGCGCAGCTTTTCCTTTTTTATCCTGGTTCTGATATCTTCGGGAACGATCCCTGCGGATATGGATTTGAGATCATCCATGAGCTCATCAATTTTCTGGTACCGCTTGTCCGGGTCTTTCTCTAGAGCCTTGCTCACCACCTGCTCGATGGATTCAGGGATACCCTCCTGGAATTCCGTGAACGGCTTAGGTTTTTCCTTGAGGATGGAATACACCACAGCCTGCTCATGTTCTCCCTTAAAAGGAATCTCTCCGGTGAGCATCTCATAAAGCACCACACCGAGTGACCAGATATCAGTGCGGAAATCGACCTCCTCACCCTGAGTCTGTTCAGGCGACATGTAAGCCACAGTCCCCATGGTCGAGCCTTCTTTGGTGAGAAGCGTCCTGTCAGCAGTTCGGGCCAGCCCGAAATCCATGACCTTTGCCTGACCTCTGTCGGTCAACATGATGTTGCCGCTCTTGATATCCCGGTGGACAATGCCTTTTTTGTGGGCTTCCTGGAGTCCTTCGGCCATTTGTTCTGCTATCCTAAGGGCTTCCTCGAGATCAAGCGGTCCCGATTCGAGCTTATCTTTCAAGCTCTGGCCTTCGACATAAGCCATGGAAATAAAAGGTTTCTCTTCAGTTTCGTCGAATTCATGGACCGTGCAGATGTTGGGATGGTCCAAAGCTGCGGCTGCCTGGGCTTCGCGCATGAACCTTGTTTTCACCTCCGGAATGTGGACGAGTTCAGGCGGCAGAAATTTGAGCGCCACGGTCCTTTTAAGCTTGGTGTCTTCGGCCTTATAGACCACCCCCATGCCGCCTCTTCCCAGTTCTTCGATGATAGTGTATCGTCCAGAAAGGAGGGCACCTTTTTGCAAGCTTTTAGGCGATGAAACAAAGGTCTTGGTTTTGGAAAGTCCTTCGTCTGCTTTCAATGAGGCACCGCATTTCCCGCAAAATACAGTATCTTTAGGATTTTCATGCTTGCACTTCGGGCATGTTATTGACATTTGTCCCTCTTCAACAGGCGAGTTGATTTAGACGAAAGCATATCAATTTTCCAAACCAGAGTCAATCAATCAAAAACTGCTCCTGGTGGGCGGAAACGTCTCACAAGTCGCAGAGATGCCCGGAAAATGATGATTATGCTCATCTTGGTCATCTTATAACGCGCTGGACCGATCCATCTCTATACAAAGATAACCTGTCTGAAACTCTTTATCTGTCTTATCCCTTTTTATTGACAATAATGTTCGCTTATAGTATATTGTACACAATTTAGTGAACATAAGTTAAATTGTGAACATTATGAAAAACATGAAAAGAAGAAAGAATATTTTTGCAGATAAAGCGTCCATAATATTAAGGATGATGCTTCAATCTCCAAATAAAAAATGGGTAGTCAGAGATTTTATTGGTGAAAATAGAGTGAGTTTAGGATTTGCCCAAGAGGTTTTGGAAGAATTATCGAGGCAGGGCTTTGTGGAAAGAGTTAAAAAAGGACCTAAAAGTTATAGTGTTCTCACCAATAAGAAAGAGCTCATAAATGCCTGGCAAAATTACTATCAATTCGAATTTAATGAAGTCGATTTATATTATTCTCCGGAGAAAGATATTCTGAAGAAAATAAAATCTATTCTAACAAAAGATAAATATGCCCTCACTCTACATTCTGGAGCGAATTTAATCACATCCTATGTTAAGACGGATAATGTTTACTTTTATTTTTTTTCAAAAAATTGGGAGAAAGATATTCTGAGATTGCGACAAGAATGTGACCTTAAAGAACTCGTGAGTGGAGGCAATGTTTACATAATTAATCCCTATTATAAAAAAAGCTTACGGTTTAATTCGCAGGTAATAAATGAATTCCATGTTGCCTCTAATTTGCAGCTCTATCTTGACCTTTATCATTTTCAACCGCGGGGTAGAGAGCATGCTGGATATCTTGATAATGTTTTAAGGAGTAAAGGAAAGTCTCTTGCTTGAACAACATAAAATAGAATCCGCTTTTTTCAGTGTTCTAAACGATCTTGAGGAATATCTTGAGAACCTTACGCTTGTAGGTGGTTGGATTCCCTATATTTATTCACATTACTTATGGAAGAAAAAGTCTATAAAGATAATAACAACAGTTGACATCGATTTTGGATTTGGAGATATCAAAGGTGCGAAAAAGAAAAAGACAATTTTTGACAAACTCTCCACTTTGGATTATTCAGAGCGCCACTTAAAAATGGGAAAAATGTATCCTGTTGTTTTGTATAAGGAAGGGAAAATTCCTGTGGAATTTATCACATATCCTGAAATTAGCAGGAATACGATAGACAATTTAATAGGAAGACAGATAAATATAAATAAAGTAGATAGATTTGAATTTCTTCTAAATCATAGATGCAAAGTAAATATTTCTGATGACAGGCGAAAAGCTGAACATAAAATTTATTGCCCACGCCCATCCGCTTTTCTTTACCATAAAGGAGCAACCTTTTTGGAAAGAGAAAATGAATTTAAGCGAGCTAAAGATTTGCATTATATGTATTTCATTCTTAGACATGCGCCTGATGAAGCTGCAATCTTTAAAGAGGTAGAACAATATAGAGATAAGGGATACTTTTTAGATACTTTTGAAAGCCTTTATAAATATTTCAATCGGAAGACAAGCAAAGGATGTCTGCTTGTAGAAAAAGAACACGGTCCTGATGAATTTATTCGAGACTTAAGAAATGACATTTTTAAGAGATTCTCAAAATTAATAGCAGTAATAGGAGAATGATTGGGGATTAAGATTAGCTTGTAATAATATTATTTTGCCGGCGGCAGGTTCATCTTCCGCAGCAGAGCCTGAAATCGCGGTTCGTCGCGCAAAATGGCGCGATCAGGAAATGTCAGGGCACAAGGCAAGTCGAGGTCGCGCATCTCGTAGGCCTGCTCAAGCCAGTACAGAGTCCGCTCCTTATTTTCGGTATAGAGATACAAATTGACGAAAAGAGTGGGCCGGACAGGTTTCGATTTAGATTTTGACTGCTCAAGAAGCATCTCAATTTCGAGGTTCAGCGTTCCGACATACCCCAGCCTGTCATATTGATCAAAGACGTGGTCAAAGTCGGGCAGCTGCCACGTATAAGCCAATTCCATGGCTTCAAGGGATTCTTCGTATCTTTCCATTAAATAGAGTGCCATATAGAGCGACCACGCGATTTCGCCATAATCGGGACTCTTATCAAGCACTTCACGGCAGACTGAGATACAATCGTCATAGCGGTGTACGTATAATAGATACCAACTATACAAGCACTTTATCCAGAGATCATGTGGATCAAGCTTAAGGCCCAGTTCCATATGTTCTGTGGCTTCTTCCGTCCTTCCCAGTATACTCAGCAAAAACGCTAAAAATGAGTGTGCCGACGCAGAATTGGGATTGGTGGAAATCGCTTTTTTTAACGCTTCTTCGCCAGCCTTCCAGTCCCAGCTCCCCCAGGCATGCATACCTGCCAGCATTTCATATGCGTCTGATAGGGAGCTGTCCAATTCAAGGGCTTTTTCGCAGGCTTCCCTTATTTTGGGAGCTGCCTCATCAGCAGGTACCGACATAAACTGTTGACGCCAACCCCAAACACGAGCAACGCCTACATAAGCAGGCGCAAATTCAGGATCTTTGTCTATGGCCAGCTCGAAGTACCGTATGGCTGCATCCAAGTCGTTTAGAGTCACTTTGTTTACATGAAATTGGCCGTGAAGATAAGCATCATAGGCAGTCATATTTTTGGTGGGCATTTTTTCGATGAGCTTTTTCTCATCAGGGGCAATGGCAACCTGCAGTTCTTTGGCAACCGTCTGCGCCACTTCGCTCTGTACAGAAATTATATCTTTCCATTCCCGGTCATATTCATTGGCCCATATCTGTCTTTCCTTTCCAGGCTCAATGAGCTGGACAATCAACTTGGCCGTATCCCCATATTTCTGAAAGCTGCCTTCCAGAAGATAGGCAACGCCCAGTTCCTGGCATATTGTGTTGACTGTTTTGTCTGTATCCCGGTATTGTTCTACGGAGGTTCTTGATATAACTCGCAGATCTTCCATTTTGGATAGATTGAGCAGAATGGCTTCCATGACCCCGTCGGAAAGATATTGTTTGTCCGGTTCATCGCTCAAGTAGTGAAAGGGAACTACAGCGATGGATTTTTCAGATGCTTTTCGAAAAATAAATAATAGCGAGATGATGAGGATGAGCAAGATGGATACGCCTGCATAAGAGAGTGCTTTTTTTCGCTGGCGCAGCTTTTCCTTGCTTATTCTGACTCTGATCTCTTCGGGAACGATTCCTGCGGATATGGATTTGAGATCGTCTATGAGCTCGTCTATTTTTTGATATCTTTTGTCAGGATTTTTTTCTAGAGCCTTGCTCACCACCTGCTCGATGGATACGGGAATGTCTGATTTAATGCTTGTTATTGGTTTGGGCTTTTCCTTGAGGATGGAATACACAACAGCCTGCTCATGCTCTCCCTTAAAAGGAATCTCTCCGGTGAGCATCTCATAAAGCACCACACCAAAGGACCAGATGTCGGTGCGAAGGTCGACCTTTTCCCCTTGGGTCTGCTCAGGAGACATGTAGGCGATGGTTCCCATGGTCGAGCCTTCTCTGGTGAGAAGAGTCCTATCAGCTGTTCGGGCCAGCCCAAAGTCCATGACCTTTGCCTGGCCACTGTCGGTCACCATGATGTTGCCGCTTTTGATGTCGCGGTGCACAATCCCTTTTTTATGGGCTTCCTGAAGCCCATCGGCAACTTGTTCTGCGATCCTGAGGGCTACTTCCAAATTGAGCGGTCCTGATTCGATCTTCTCTTTCAAGCTCTGGCCCTCAATATAAGCCATGGAAATGAAAGGTTTTCCTTCGGCTTTGTCAAATTCATGGACCGTGCAGATATTGGGATGGTCCAGAGCCGCAGCAGCCTGGGCCTCGCGCATGAACCTTGTTTTCACTTCAGGAACATGGGTTAGTTCCGGCGGCAGGAACTTAAGCGCCACCAATCTTTTGAGCTTGGTATCTTCGGCCTTATAGACCACTCCCATGCCGCCTCTTCCCAGTTCTTCGATGATTTTGTATCTTCCGGAGAGAATGGATTCTTTTTGCAGAGTTTCAGAAGGAGAAACAAAGGTTTTGGTTTGTGAAAATCCTTCATCTGCTTTTAACGCGGCACCGCATTTGCCGCAAAAAGTCGTATCATCAGGATTTTCATGCTGACATTTCGGGCATTTGATGGCCATCTTAATACCCTCCTCTCGGAGTAAGATGAAAGATTATCAATTTCTCAAACCAAAGTCAATCTTGTGATTTCCAAATGCTCATATTAGATTTTATTAAAATAGATTAATTGCATTGAGAATTTTTCCACATGCGCATCGTCTGAGTGACTGAGGGGTTTTCTTCCATGATGGATTAGAACTTAACTCTTGCAATGCACTACAATTTCATTATAAAATAATTATGATAAAAGTTCGGTTTGAATGGGACGGTTATAAGGACAAAGAGAATTCCAGAAATCATGGTGTTTCATTCGATGAGGCCAAAACTGTTTTTTATGATGAAAATGCTATCGAATTTTATGACGCGGATCATTCTTTTACAGAGGATCGCTATTTGATGATTGGATTAAGCTCAAGAATAAGGTTACTGCTTGTGAATTACACTGTGCGAGAGGAAAGAGATGAGGATGTCATCAGGATAATATCGTCTCGAAAGCCAACAAAAAAAGAAAAAATGATTTATTTTGAGAGATTAAAATGAAAAAAGAATATGATCTCAAAAGGATGAAAAGCAGAAAAAATCCTTATGCAAATCGCTTGAAAAAGCAGATAACGATCCGCCTAGATAACAGCACCATAGACTATTTTAAAAAGCTGGCTGAAGAAACCGGATTTACATACCAAACTTTAATAAATCTTTATCTGAGAGACTGTGCTGAAAATCAAAAAAAGCTTAAAGTCGAGTGGATAGAATCCGGCTATTAAACTTTGCTTGTAATAATATTATTGTGCCGGCGGCAGGTTCATCTTCCGCAGCAGCTCCTGGTAGCGCGGCTCGTCGCGCAGAGGATCCCACTTTGGATACACATTGAGATAAATCAGGTTCTGTATCTTTTCCTGAAAGGCTGTCTCCAGCCAATCCAGAGCTCGATCCTTTTCCCCTGCGTATGTGTAGTACGAAGCAATGCCCATGGAGTAAGCCCTATTTGATCGTGCTGCCAGCGCCTCAGCCGTCTGCCGCATCGCTTCTTTATATCCTCCCTCCTCATAACCTCGATTGAGTGCCTCAAGAAGGTCATCATTGCCCCTTGCATTAAACAGTCTTCTCGCTGTCGTTAAAGCCTGTTCATACATTCCCTTCTTGTGGTAGCACTGCATAAGACCGCCCAGTGAATCTGCGAAATCAGGCTGAAGGGTGAGACTTTTCTGAAACTGAGTGATGGCCTCATCGTATTGGCGGGCACGTAAGTAGGCAAGGCCCAGGTAACCCTGATGCATAGCATTCAAAGGGTCCAACTTCAGGCCGATCCTCATCTGCTCCTTAGCTTTCTCAAACCGTCCCATCCCAGTCAGAAACAGCCCGTAAAAAACGCGTGCTTGGGCATAATTTGGATTAAGTTCCAGTGTTAGAAGGAACTCTCTCTCCGCTTCATCCCAGTCAAATTCAAGCCAGGCCGCATTGGATGCAAGCATATAATGTGCCTCCGGAAGCATGCTGTCCAATTCAAGACATCGATCCAAGGCTGCTTTTCTTTTAGGCATAATTTCACTTCTAAGCATCCCAAAATATGACATTGCGCCCCAGTAGGAAGCGATACCGGCATAAGCCGGAGCATAATTGGGATCCTTTTCCAAGGCTACCTCATAGTACTGAAGCGCTATTTCGAGATCCTGTGCTGTAAATTTGTTCCAGTGGAAATGGCCTTTGAGTAAGGCTTCATAAGCTTCAGGATCGACTTGTTTGGATTGGGCAAGGCGTGCTGTTTCTTTCTCTGTTATTTTGACCCTGGTTTTATCGGCAATCGCACGCGCAATTTCGCTGTACATCATCAATATATCGGCTTTAGCATGGGTATACGTCTTGATCCAAAGATTTCGCTCTTCAGGAAGGGCATCGATCAACTGCACCCTGATGCGTATATTATCACCGGTTTGGTATACCGAACCTTCGACCACGGCATCCACATTCAACTCCCGGGCAATTGCCGGTATGGGTTTTTTTATGTTTTTGTACTGCATAACCGATGTGCGGGATATAACCCGCCAGGCACCGATCGTCGCCAGCTGTCCGATCAACTCATCCGTTGCTCCATCCACAAAGTATTCCTGTCCTGTGTCACCGGTGAGGTTCTGGAGCGGGAGGACCGCGATGGAATCAATGGCTTCAGCCGGACCTGTGAACAGAAGCAGTATGATCACAACCGCGGCTGTAGCCAAAGTTGCGGCTCCTCCGTAAAGGAAAGCTCTTTTCCTTTTGCGCAGCTTTTCCTTTTTTATCCTGGTTCTGATATCTTCGGGAACGATCCCTGCGGATATGGATTTGAGATCGTCTATGAGTTCGTCTATTTGCTGATATCTCTTATCAGGGTCTTTTTCGAGCGTTTTATACACTACCTGCTCTATGGATGTGGGAATATCAGCCTTTATCTCTGTAATCGGCTTGGGTTTTTCCTTGAGGATGGAATACACCACAGCCTGCTCATGCTCTCCTTTAAAGGGAAGCTGCCCAGTAAGCATCTCATAGAGAACCACACTAAAAGACCAGATGTCGGTGCGATGATCGACCTCTTCGCCTTTGGCCTGCTCCGGAGACATGTAGGCGATGGTGCCCATGGTCGAGCCTTTTTTGGTTATAAGCGTCCCTTCGGTTTTTCGGGCTAGCCCAAAGTCCATGATCTTTGCCTGTCCACTGTCGGTCACCATGATATTGCCGCTTTTGATGTCGCGGTGCATGATTCCTTTTTTGTGAGCTTCCTGGAGTCCTTGGGCGACCTGTTCCGCGATCCTAAGGGCTTCCTCAAGATAGAGCGGTCCTGATTCGAGCTTCTCTTTGAGGCTCTGGCCCTCAATATAGGCCATGGATATGAAAGGTTTCTCGTCGACTTCGTCGAATTCATGGACCGTGCAGATATTGGGGTGATCCAGAGCCGCAGCAGCCTGGGCCTCGCGCATGAATCTTGTTTTGACTTCTGGAATATGTGTCAGTTCCGGCGGCAGAAACTTAAGCGCCACTGTCCTCTTGAGCTTGGTATCTTCGGCTTTATAGACCACCCCCATGCCGCCTCTTCCCAATTCTTCGATGATTCTGTATCTTCCTGAGAGAATGGTCCCTTTTTGCAGAGTTTCAGAAGAGGAAACAAAGGTTTTGGTTTGTGAAAATCCTTCATCTGCTTTTAACGCGGCACCGCATTTTCCGCAGAAAGCGGTTCCATCAGGATTTTCATGCTGACACTTCGGGCAGATTATTCCCATTTTGCGTTTCTTAATTTAATCTTATCTGAATCGTATCAATTTCTAAGTATAAAAGTCAATGAGATGACCGTCATCCTATTTCTGGATCAAAGAAAGGCTTGGGAGTTTATCGATGGGAATAACAGCGATATCCTCGTCAATTTCGTATTCATGCTGGCCCGGGTAAATGACCCATAAACGCTCAAGCCCTAAGTCTTGGATGGCGATATGCATCGAGCGCTTCGGGCCTGGGGCATCCGCGTATTTGAATTCGAAACCGTATCGTTTTCCCGCAGCAGTAACCAGAAGGTCCAATTCAGCTCCGGCATGTGTTGCCCAGAAATAGATATCACGTGTTCCCAGGTATCCGATCAGCTGTTCCAAACAAAAGCCTTCCCAGGAGGAACCGAGTTTTGGATGTCCCTGGAGGTCGGCCATTGTATCTATTTGAAGCAGAGTGTGAAGGATACCGCTGTCTCTGATATAGATTTTAGGGGATTTCACCTGACGTTTGCGGATGTTCTCATGCCAGGGAGGAAGAACTCTGGCCATATAAGCACCGCTAAGGATATCGAGGTAGCGGCGGGCCGTTTTTTCCGATGTCCCAAGGGAACGGGCGAAATGAGCTGCATTCCACACCTGACCATGGTAGTGAGAAATCATGGTCCAGAACCGCCTCAAAGTTTCTGCCGGAATTGTTATGCCCAATTGGGGGATGTCTCTTTCAAGGAATGTTCGGATAAAATTCTCCCGCCAGGTTGTGCTCGAGACATCGTCTTCAGCTAAAAATGACCTGGGAAATCCACCCCTGGTCCATAGGTGGGAACGATGTTCTGTGCCGACTTCCCAAAGGTTGAATCCCGAAAGATCGACAAATCCGATCCGTCCGGCGAGAGATTCAGAGACTCCTCTAACTAATCCCGGGGAAGCGGAGCCTAGTATGAGGAAACGGGTGGAGCTTTCAGGCCGGTCGACAAGGACTCTTAGAAGTTCGAAGAGCTTGGGCTTCCGCTGGATCTCATCTATAATGACCAATCCGGAAAGATCACTAAGGGTACTCATAGGTGCGGAGAGCCGCCGCAGATCCACAGGATTTTCGAGGTCGAAATAAGTGCACGGTTCACGCTCCGATATAAATCTGGCAAGAGTTGTTTTGCCGCATTGGCGAGGTCCCAGCAGCGCAGAAATCGGGTGGACCTTAAACACTGCCTTGATTTGCTTAACAGCATCGGGACGAGAGATCATAGCTCTATTTTATCATTGAAAAACAGGACGTCAAGTCCTGTTTTTCAAGAAATATCTTTTTCCGTTGGCAAATTCATCTTGCGCAGCAGATTCTGGAAGCGGGGGTTGGAACGCAAGGGATCATGTTGGGGCATTATTCCGATATAGGGCAGGTTGGGTTCATGCTCTTCGTAAGCCTTTTCTATCCAATCGATGGCCAAGTCGTAATCACCAGCACGTTGATACAATTCGGCAATGCCTCCCGCTCCTACATTCTTACCTGGTTCCCCGTATCGTTCTGCCTCGAGGTCCGCTACAGCCCGAAAAGCGCCCTTGGTGCCGGCTTTTTTAAAGCCATCCTCCAATGCCATAGAAAGGACAGCGTCATAAGCGTATATCTTCCGATAAATGGCAAGGGCCTCGTCGAACATCCCTTTTGAGATAAATGTTGAAGCCAAAACTCCGGGCGTAAACTTTTGGTTCGGCTCAACTTCCAGCGCTTTGCGGAAAGCGGCAATGGCGTCGTCATAGCGATGCTGGGAAGCAAGAATTTGTCCATAGAGATGAAAGGAAACCGAATCCAGAGGATCCAGCTCAAGTGCCAGCTCAATGTGCGGCCAGGCCTCTTCAATGCGCCTCATGTAACATAATAAGAGGGAGTAGAACCCGTGGGCACGTGCAAGATTTGGATTCAGCCTTAAAGCGTACTGAAACTCTTTTTCTGCGTTCTCCCAGTCCCATTCGGTCCAACATCTGTAACAGGCCAACGAGTGATGAGCTTCCGCCAGTGTGTTGTCAAGCTCTAATGCTTTCTCTATCGGCGTCGTTATCAGAGGAATGGCTTCCTGGCGTCTAACCATTCCTGTTTGATACCGGTATAACCAGACATCTGCGACTCCCGCATAAGCCAATGTATTGTTCGGGTCTATCTCTAAGGCTAATTCGTAGTACTGTAGTGCAATCTTAAAACCCTCAGGAGTGGTTTTATAAAAGTAAACCCGTCCTTTGAGCCAGGAATCGTAGCTTTCTGGATTAACCTGGCTGGCGCTGGTCAACCGCGTCAATTCATCTGCTGTCAGATCGATTCGGGCTTTCTCGGCAATGGCGCGTGCCATTTCGCCGTACATCACCCGAACATCAGACATGGCCCTCTCATATGTCCGCCCCCACAGATTCTGTTCCTCAGGAAGGGCGTCTATCAACCGCACTTGAATACGGACTCTGTCGCCTGCCTGCTGCACGGAGCCTTCTACGACAACATCCACATTCAACTCCCGGGCGATCTCCGACAGTGTTTTGTCTGTTTCTTTGAATTTCATGACCGACGTTCGGGATATGACCCGCCGAAGCCCGCTTATCTGTCCCAACTGACCGATCAATTCCTCGGTCGCCACATCGACAAAGAACTCATTATCTGTATCGCCTGTAAGGTTCTCGAGCGGCAGGACAGCTATAGAATCGATGGTCTCCGGAGGTGCTTTGAAAAGGGTATACCCCAAAACAGCCAGGATGATAACCAAAGCTGCGGCGCCTGTATAAAGTATGGCTCTTTTTTTCTTTCGGAGCTTTTCTTTCCTCAGCCTTGCCTTGATCTCGTCCGGAACGATTCCAGCGGATATGGATTTCAGGTCATCCAGCAGTTCCTCTGCCTGCTGGTAGCGTTTGTCCGGATCCTTCTCGAGGGCCCGGAACACTACCTGCTCGATCGACGGGGGCATCTCGGCCTTCTGGTCCGTGATGGACTTGGGCTTTTCCTTCAGGATCGAATGGATGACGGCCTGCTCATGCTCGCCTTTAAAGGGAAGCTCCCCGGTGAGCATCTCATAAAGCACCACACCAAAAGACCAGATGTCGGTGCGCTGGTCGACCTGTTCTCCCTGGGTCTGCTCAGGGGACATGTAGGCCACAGTCCCCATGGTCGAGCCTTCTTTGGTTATGAGTGTGCCCTCTGTTTTTCGGGCCAGCCCAAAGTCCATGACCTTTGCCTGGCCTCTATCTGTGACCATGATGTTGCCGCTTTTGATATCGCGGTGGACGATGCCTTTCTTGTGGGCTTCCTGCAGTCCTTCGGCCACCTGAACAGCGATGTTGAGGGCTTTCTCAAGCTCCAGCGGTCCTGATTCGATCTTATCTTTCAAGCTCTGGCCCTCAATATAAGCCATGGAAATAAAAGGTTTCTCTTCGGCTTCGTCGAATTCATGAACGGTGCAGATATTGGGGTGGTCCAGAGCGGCCGCAGATTGGGCTTCGCGCATGAACCGGGCTTTTACCTCCGGGATGTGGGTCAGTTCCGGCGGCAGGAACTTAAGCGCCACCATCCTTTTGAGCTTGGTATCTTCGGCTTTATAGACCACACCCATGCCGCCTCTTCCCAGTTCTTCGATGATAGTGTATCGTCCGGAGAGAAGTTTCCCTTTTTGCAGAGTTTCAGAAGAGGAAACAAAGGTTTTGGTTTTAGAAAATCCTTCGTCTGCTTTCAATGCGGCGCCGCATTGGCCGCAAAAAGCCGTATCGTCAGGATTTTCATGCTGACATTTCGGGCATATAACTGCCATCATCCCTTCACTTATTTAATTCAATAATATCAGTAAATAAAAAAGGGGTCAATAAGAATCAAACTCAATTACTTAACTTTTGCTCCGGCGGGGATGTCTTCCACAAAGAATGGGATTACAGCTGTTCCGTCATCTCTCATGGCTGCCAGAAGCATGGCTTGAGATTCGATGCCATGTATAGTGGCCGGTTCGAGATTGGCGATCACTACAAGCTTTTTTCCCACCAGATTATCAGGTTCATAGGTTTCTGCAATGCCGGCGACCATCTGTCTTTTTTCATCTCCAATGTCGACCTCCAGCCTAATAAGCTTTCGGGTTCCTTCCACTTTCTCAGCAATCAAAATTTCTGCAACCCTTAGATCCATTTTTTTGAATTCATTAAAAGATATTTGACTCATTTTTCCCTCCTTTTTGGATTTTTCTCTATCGCTTTTTTCTTCTTCTTCCTTTAAAAAGTCCTTAAGATCCACCCTGGGAAAGAGAGGTTCGGGTCTTTTTATTTCACGGGAAAATTCGTAGTCTTCAAACGTCAAATCGGTTAGGTTCTCGTCTTCTATCTTTTTCTCTTCACCCAGAAGATCCCATATTTTTTGGGCTGATTCAGGTATAACCGGATAGAGCAAAGTGCTTATGCCGCGCAGAGCGCAGGCTGCCTGATAAAGAATGCGGGCCAGCCTTTCTTTTTGGTTTTCATCCTTGGATAAGCTCCACGGCTCTGAATCGGCCAGGTATTTGTTCACAGAACCGATATAACTCCATATTTCTTCCAAAGCCCTGTTTATGGAATAGTTATCATAATGTTCCATGACTCTTGACTTTAATACATCAAATCTTTTTCTGAGGCTTGTATCCTCGCTTTTTTCATTATCCGGATCCTGGATTTTCCCTCCAAAATACTTTTGGATCATGGTCAGGGTCCTCTGTACAAGGTTTCCCAGGTCATTGGATAAGTCAGAATTGCATCGGTGGACAAATCCTTCATGGGAGAAATTTCCGTCCAGTCCGAGAGGGATTTCCCGGAGAAGGAAGTATCTCAAAGCATCGGTGCCAAAGCTTTTGAGTATGATACTCGGATCAAGCACATTGCCCCTTGATTTAGACATTTTTGTTTTGTCTTTCAGCCACCATCCATGACCATATACGGTTTTTGGAAGAGGAAAATCCCCGGCCATAAGAAAAGCAGGCCAGTATACGGCATGAAACCTGAGGATGTCCTTTCCTATAAGATGGAGGTCCGGTGGCCAGAAGGTCTGATAGAGGTCTTTATCCCATCCGTATCCGATTCCCGTAAGATAGTTGTTCAGGGCGTCGAACCAGACATAGATGGACTGGTCAGGGTCATCCGGAACAGTAATGCCCCATTTCACAGTGGAACGGGTGATGCTCAGATCTTTAAGCCCTTTTTTGACAAAGCTTTTGATTTCATTCAGCCGGCTTTCTGGTCTCACAAAAGGAGGATTATCTTTATCATACAGTTCCAGGAGCCTGTCCTGATAAGCGGAAAGACGGAAAAAATAACACTCTTCAGAGAGTTTTCCCGCTTCTTTGCCGCAGTCAGGGCATATTTTGTGTCCCCCTTTTTCCAGGGGTACGTCTTCGGAGAGAAAATTTTCACAGCTTACGCAGTAATATCCTTCATAGACACCCTTGTAAATATCTCCTTTTTCCTTGAGCTTCCGGAAAAGGTCCTGCACTCCTTTCTCATGCCTTTTTTCCGTGGTCCGAATAAAATAATCATAGGATATATCCAGCTCATCCCAGAGGCTTTTAAACCTTTTGACCACCTTGTCAGCAAGTTCAATGGGTTTGATTCCTTTTTCCTGAGCGCTTTTTTCTATTTTTTGTCCGTGTTCGTCGGTTCCGGTCAGGAAAAAGACCTTTTTTCCGGCTAATTTTTTATACCGGCTGAGGGCATCGGCGATAATGGTGGTGTACGCATGCCCTATATGAGGGACATCATTCACGTAATATATTGGAGTAGTGATGTAAAAAGTCTGTTTAGGTTTCTCGTCCACTGGTAAAGCCTCCTCTGATTAAGGTCATAGCCTCTGTTCGTGTGGCACTGGAAGTGCGGAAAGAGCCTCTGACCGCAGATGTGACAGTCAGGGATTTCGGTTTTTTAGCTCCTCTCATGGACATGCACATATGTTCCGCTTCAATGACCACCATGACTCCTAATGGTTTCAGGTTCTCGTTTATGGTATCAGCGATCTGCTTTGTGAGCCTCTCCTGGACCTGAAGTCTTCGGGAAAACACCTCAACGGCACGGGCGATCTTGCTTAGGCCCACTATGCGTCCGCCTTTTGGAATGTAAGCCACGTGAGCGACCCCTGCGAAAGGAAGCAGGTGGTGTTCACACATCGAATACAGGGGAATGTTCTTGATGATGACCATCTCGTCATGTTTCTCTCCCTTTATGGGATGCAGGAATTCCGATGGGTCTTTCTCGGTCCCTCCCAGAATCTCTTTAAACATGGATACAACCCTTTGAGGTGTTCGTTCAATCCCTGGTCTTGATAGGTCTTCTCCGATCCCCTCTAAAATGAGCTTGACCCCCTGCTCGATCTTTTTTTGGTTCACTTTCTTCTCCTCAAATCTCTATCCTTTGTTAACGGATGAAAATTCACTTATTGCCATTTCCATGATTCTTTTTAAGGGCACATCTTTTTTATCCGCCGCTCTTTTACAGTCAGAGAATTCCGGCTGGATATTGATCAATTTTCCCTTAAATTCAGCCACTTTAATGGAAATGGTCTCTCCCATGACTTTTACATTCATTTTTTTTCGCTTAAGCACCTGTCTGTTTACAGGGAAATATCTCAGGCCTATGGAACTGGTCTCCTCAAAGACAAGGGCTGTTAATCTGTCTATTCTATTGAATTCCGCAAGTATGGTCAATTTAGTGGCCAGGCGGTTCTTTTTCATAACAACCGGGGTCAGGAAGGCGTCCAGGGCTCCCTTTTTGAGAGCTTTCTCAAGAAAGGCTGCAATGACCTGGGGATTTGAGTCGTCAATATTCGCTTCTATCTGATAGATTTTTTTGTCCGGCAGGTGTTCACTCAAATCACCGTAGAAGACGCGAAGGATATTGGGAAATCCTTTGAAATCCCTTCCGCCGGCACCGCAGCCGATTTTTTCATAGCTGAGTTCAGGAAAAGGGGAAAAATCTTTGGCTAAGGATACGATAATGGCCGCTCCGGTAGGGGTGACCAACTCCTCTCTGATATGTGCCGAGTAAACAGGAATATTTTTGAGAAGCTCTGCAACTGCCGGGGCAGGAACAGGCAGTATGCCGTGGGCTGCTTGAACGTATCCGCCTCCCAGATTTAAGGGAGATGCGTGGAATTCCTTTATATCGAGCTGCTCTGCCAGAAAGCAGGTGCCCATTATATCAATAATGGCATCGTCAGCCCCTGCTTCGTGAAGGTGAGCTGTGGCAAAGTCATTTCCGTGCACTTTGGCTTCGGCTTTGAAGAGATTTTTGAATATAAGGGCCGCTTTATTTTTTACGGTCTCTGAAAACAGACTTTTCTCTATGATCTTTTCAATATCCGCCCATTTTCTTGAAAGGGGTTCCTTTCTTTGAACGGAAACATCCACTTTTAAGGCCCTCAGAGAGGACCTTTGTGTTTCTTTGATGTCGATTTCAACCGGGAGGTTCAGGGAACCCATTTTCTTTTTAAACACTTCCACGTCAGCTCCTAAGTCCAGAAGAGCTCCCAGCGTCATATCTCCGCTTATTCCCGAAGATGTATCAAAATAGGCATATTTCATTTTTTTCTTCCTTCAGTCTGCCGGATTATATCGTGTAAAATATCTGAAATTTCCGGAAGCACATCTCCGGCTTTTCCTCTTATGCTGGTGTCGGCTCTGGGCGTGAGAGGAGTCGAATCCGGATTAATTTCTATGACCTTGGCCCCTGATTCCATAGCGGTCATAGGAATGGAGGCGGCCGGGTACACCAGGGATGAGGTGCCGATAACGAGCATCAGGTCTGCCTCTGAGCACAGTTTCACAGCTTCACTCAGAAGCTCCATATCCAGAGATTCTCCGAACCAGACCACATGAGGCCGCAGCAGGGCCCCGCATTTTGTGCATATAGGGGGGATCTCTTTAAGAGGGCAGGAGTGGTCTTCAGTGATGGTTCCTTCTTTGGTGCATCTTAATTTCCAGATATTTCCGTGCAGTTCGATGATATTTTCAGAACCAGCCTTCTGGTGAAGTCCGTCTATGTTTTGAGTTATAACATAAAGAGAGGAAAAGAGGTCTTTCCATTCCGCAATGGTTTTATGGCCCGGATTCGGCTGTTTGTCCGCGATGATATTTCTCCGCCAGTCATACCACTCCCAGACAAGCTTCGGATCGCTGGAAAAGGCGGCGGGAGTCGCGAGGTCCTGGGCTCTGAATTGTTTCCATAAGCCGTCCTTTCCGCGGAATGTGGGAATTCCTGATTCGGATGATATGCCGGATCCTGTGAAGGCAATGATGTTATCTGCTTGAGACAGAAGATGAGCCGCTGTCTGAACTTTTTCCCTTATATCCATACTGTTTTCCTTGGACAATAGAATAACTGAATTATCTTCAAACCTCAAGTGTGAAAACTGAGGAGGAGGGCTTATTCCCCTTTTACTGTCAATGCTTTCGCTTTGTTCTTGAAAAAATCTTGCATATCGGGAGAAAGAAAATGATAATAAGAAACTGCTGTTTTTATGAATATTCAAGATCGTTTTAGGAGGAGATATGACAGATTTTAAGCGCAAAGGTAATCCCACTGCTGATTTCGGTATAATCGGAGGAACGGGACTCTACGATATGAAAGGAATAGAGGAACTGAAAACAGTTGAGCTCAACACTCCGTTTGGCCGGCCTTCGGATGCGTATGTAACAGGACTGCTGGAGGGAAAAAAAGTGGCTTTTCTCAGCAGGCACGGCCGGGGGCATAAACGACTCCCCTCGGAAATCAATTACAGAGCCAACATTTATGGATTTAAAATGCTTGGAGTGAGCCGTATTATCTCCGTAAATTCAGTGGGTTCTCTCAAGGAAGAAATAAAACCCACGGATATTGTGTTCCCTGACCAGTTTTATGATAAAACTTATAGGGAAAATACTTTTTTCGGTGAGGGATTGGCTGCTCATATAGGATTTGCCCATCCTGTGTGTCCCGATCTTTCAAGCCTATTATATAAGACAGGAAAAGACCTGGGTTTAAGGGTTCATGACAGGGGAACTTATGTTTGTATCCAGGGGCCTCACTTTTCAACCATCGCCGAGTCTCATATCTACAGGAAGTGGAACTGTGATGTTATCGGCATGACCAGCGCCACAGAAGCAAAGTTATGCAGAGAGGCAGAGATTTGTTATGCTACAATGAGCCTGGTAACGGATTATGATGTGTGGCATGAATCCGAAGCCCATGTTTCTGTGGAGATGATCCTGGACAATATGGAAAAGAACGTGCACAACGCGCAGAATATTATAAGGAGCGCTTTGAAAGCCGTTCCGGAGAGAGGTGAAAGCACGTGTGAATGCCGGGATGCTTTGAAAAACTGTATTGTGACGCATCCTGATGCCGTGTCTCCGGATACGAGAAAAAAATTAAGCCTTCTTGTTGATAAATATTTAAAATACGCAGAGAAAGGGAAATAAACAAATGAGTCTGGTCATAGTCGGCTCCATTGTCTTTGATACCATAGAAACACCATGTGAACGGAGAGAAAGGATCATAGGAGGATCCTGTTCGTATTCAGCCCTTGCAGCCAGTTATTTTACAAAGCCGAAGATCGTTTCCGTCGTGGGCGATGATTTTCCTGAAGAAATGATAGAAAAATTCAATGAGAAAGGTATAGATACGAGGGGATTGGTTCGAAAAAAAGGGAAGACTTTTCACTGGGAAGGGAAATACGGGGATGATCCCAACCAGAGAACCACCGTAAAGACAGAGATAAATGTTTTCCGGGAATTCAAGCCTCATCTGCTGCCCGATTACAGGGAAGCTGATATTGTGCTTTTAGGGACCATTGCCCCTGAGATTCAGTTAGATGTCCTCTCCCAGGTCAAAGGGCCCAAGTTGACAGCTATGGATACCATTAATTTCTATATAGAGAACAACTTTGAGGCGCTCTTGGAGAGCATAAAAAAAGTGGATATCTATTTCGGCAATGATGAGGAGGTCAAAAAGATAACCGGAGAGACGAATCTTATCAAGGCAGGCAGAAAATTCCTGGAACAGGGGCCGTCTTTAGTCGTGATAAAAAAGGGAGAACACGGTGTGATGATGATCGGGCAGGAATTCATCTCGGGCATGCTGGCTCATCCGTGTGAAGAGGTGGTAGACCCAACAGGGGCCGGAGACAGTTTTGCGGGTGGATTTTTAGGTTACCTGGATAAAGTCAGTTCCTTTCAAGAGGAAGACCTGAGGAAGGCTGCTGTTTATGGAAGTGTGATGGCCTCATTCACCATACAGGATTTTGGCATCAAGCGTTTGGAATTACTCACCGCTTCAGAAATAGACCAGCGCTTTGAAGAAATAACAACCATGGTTTCTTTTTGAGGCCGGTCAAAGGACAAAATGATAGAGGAGGCAAGGATGTGTGAACGTGATTATCCCGTCGAACCTTATAAAATCAAATCAATTGAACGGATTAAGATGCTTACTGGGGAGCAGAGGGAGAAAGCTTTGGAGGATGCCGGTTATAATATGTTCAGTATTCCCTCAGAAAAAGTTTTTATTGACCTTTTAACTGACAGCGGGACTTCAGCCATGAGCGACAACCAATGGGCCGGGCTCATGACCGGTGATGAGTCGTATGCGGGTTCCCGTAATTTTTTTCATTTCACAGAGACTATACAGGATATTACAGGCTTCAAACATGTGATCCCTACCCATCAGGGGAGAGCGGCGGAAAGGATCCTTTTCACAGTGACCACAAAAGAGGGGAATTATGTTCCCAATAATATCCATTTTGACACCACAAGGGCAAACCTTGAAATCAGAGGTGTTGCGTGCGCTGACCTGGTTCAGGAGAAAGCCTATGATCCGGAAGCGGACATCCTTTTTAAGGGAGATATGGATATCGATAAACTGGAGAATTATATCAAAGACAAAAAGCCTGAAAACATTCCCTTTGTGATGATAACCATAACCAATAACAGCGCAGGCGGGCAGCCCGTATCTCTAAGTAATATTAGAAATGTCAGTAAAGTCTGCAGGAAGCACAATATCCCTTTGTATATCGATGCCTGCCGCTTTGCCGAAAATGCCTATTTTATAAAAAAGTATGAGCCCGGATACTCCGCTAAATCCATACCAGAGATCGTTAAAGAGACCTTTTCCTATGCAGACGGGGCCACTATGAGCGCCAAAAAAGACGCTCTGGTCAATATGGGAGGATTCATCGCGGTCAATGATGACGGACTTGCAGAGAGGCTCAAAAACAATCTGATCATAAGCGAGGGATTTGCCACTTACGGAGGGCTGGCCGGACGGGACCTGGAAGCTGTGGCACGGGGCTTGAGAGAAGTTCTGGAAGAGGATTATCTGGAACACCGCATCGGTCAGGTAAAGTATCTATGGGAACGGCTCAAAAAACAGGGAATTCCTTTATACGCGCCTCCCGGAGGACATGCCGTGTATGTGCTTGCCGATCGGTTTCTTCCTCATATTCCGAGACATGCATATCCGGCCTGGGCTTTGACCGTTGCTCTGTACAGGGAAGCGGGAATACGAACCGTTGGGATCGGTGGAGTGATGTTCGGAAAGAAAGACGAGAAAACCGGGAAGGAAATGCTTCCCAAACTTGAGCTGGTCCGGTTAGCTATCCCCAGAAGGGTCTACACTCTTTCCCATCTTAACTTTATAGCTGATGCCGTGATACAGACATATAAAAAGCGCGATCAGGTCAAAGGAGTCAGGATCGTCCATCAGGCACCTCATCTGCGTCATTTTACGGCACGCATGGAAGAAATCCAATAGGCCTGGTTTTAAACTCTGTAGAACCACATAAGAGGCACCCAGAGGGAGTGGGCATAAGGAAGTTTTTTGTGGTTGACATAAATATCTGTTTTTTCCCAGTCAACCACAATATTAAAAACCTGGAAAAGACTTTCTGCCTCTTTTGGAGAAAATGTCACGGAATGGCGGATCCGCTCGCCGGTGCCTTTTTCCTTGTATGTCAAAAGCTTTTTTGCGATTTCAACGGCCTTTTTGTATTTTTTTGAAGGCTTGTATCCGAATTCAATGGTGATTTTAAAGACCTCTGCATCTGTCCTCTCGCGCAGTATGTTGTCCAGCTTTTCTCTCTCTTCCGGTTCGAGTTCTTGCTTTGTGTGTTCAGGCATCCGGATACATCCTTTTTTTAGGTTAGTTTATCTCTTTATATGACAAGCCGCCCCTTTTGTCAAAGCCAAAAAATCAGATGATATACATGCAGTCGCCGTAGCTGAAAAATCTGAATTTTTCCCTTACGGCTTCCTCATAAGCTTTCATGAGCAGATCGTATCCTGCAAATGAAGCGGTGAGCATGAGCAGTGTGGAGCAGGGGAGATGAAAATTGGTCAAAAGTCTGTCCACGATCTTAAATCGGTATCCGGGGTAAATAAAAAGATTTGTCGTGCCCGGACCTGGTTTTATCATGCCTTCTCCGGCCGCACTTTCCAGGGCCCTTACCGTGGTGGTTCCCACTGAAACCACCGGGTTTGATTCTTGTTTGGCTTTTGTGATCATCCGGGCTGACTCTTCACTGATAAAATAATCTTCTGTGAGCATCCGGTGATTTTTTATGTTATTTTCTCTCACCGGTTGAAACGTGGCAAGGCCGACATCCAGAGTGATATAGGTGAATGGAATTTTTCTTTTTTTAATTTTATTTAAAGTCTCATCTGTAAAATGAAGACCGGCTGTGGGAGCGGCAATGGACCCCTGTTCCTGCGCATACACCGTCTGGTATCTTTCGAGGTCAGCCGCTTTTAAACCTGTTTCGGATTTCCCCCTTTTTATATAAGGGGGCAGCGGGGCATAGCCGATTTTTTTCAATTCCTCGAGCACATTATCTGATACAAAACGCAGCACACGCCGTCCTTCCGGTCCTTTTCCTATGACTTCCCCTTCAAGAGAGGAGGAGAATACGATTTTATCTCCCAGCTGTAATTTTTTTGCCGGCCGGCACAGAACTTCCCAGGTTCTCTGCTCTGTTTCTTTTAAGAAAAGAAACTCTATTTCCTTGCCGCCTTTTTTCCCCCATGTTCTGGCAGGTATGACTTTGGTGTTGTTAAGGACCAGTAAATTGTTTTTTTGCAGATATTTAGGGAAGTCAGTGAACTTTGTATGCGTGATTTTATTTTTTTCTCTGTGGAGCACCATCATGCGGGATTGTTCTCTTTGGGGGAGAGGCTTTTGGGCAATCAGTTCTTTGGGAAGTTTAAAGTCAAAATCTTTCAATTCCATCTGAGATCTCTCTCTCGTCATTCAGGGATAGATCATGATTCTTGATCTTTATTGAAGAGTCTTTTTTGAGGATTCGAAGAACTTTTTTTGTACCCCAGATGTTCGTAGGCTTTTTGTGTGGCACAGCGCCCTCTTGTGGTCCTTTCAAGGAATCCGATGCGCATAAGAAAGGGTTCGTAGATGGATTCTATGGTGTCTTTTTCTTCGTCTATGGCTGCGGATATGGTATTGATCCCTACAGGCCCGCCTGAGAAATTTTCTATTATGGTTGAGAGGATCTTCCTATCTACGTCATCCAGCCCCATGGAGTCCACTTCCATCATGTCAAGGGCTTTAACAGCTTCTTCAGAGGTTATTTTCCCGTCTGCAATGACATCTGCGTAGTCCCTGACCCTTCTGAGAAGCCTGTTGGCGACTCTGGGAGTTCCTCTGGACCTACTGGCTATCTGAGCCGCTCCCTGGTCTGTGATGCTTACATTTAAAATGGAAGCGGACCTTTTAATGATGTCTTTCAGATACTTTTCATCATAGAAGTCGAGCCTGTTGATGATTCCAAACCGGCTTCTTAAAGGAGGAGTGATATGTCCGGCACGGGTAGTGGCCCCAATGAGAGTGAATTTTTTGAGTTTGAGTTTATGACTCCGCGCGCTGGGCCCCTGTCCTATAACGATATCAAGACTGTAGTCCTCCATGGCAGAATACAGAATTTCTTCCACTGAAGGATGGAGGCGGTGGATCTCATCGATAAAAAGGACTTCCTTGTTCTGCAGATTTGTCAGGATCGCAGAAAGGTCGCCGATTTTTTCTATAACCGGGCCTGAGGTGGGTTTTATCCCCACTCCCATTTGTTTGGCAATGATGAAAGAAAGACTGGTCTTTCCAAGACCCGGAGGTCCGTAAAGCAGTACATGGTCCAGACTATCTTTTCTTTTCAAAGCCGCTTTTATGAATATATTCAGCTTCTTTTTAATGGTCTCCTGGCCGATAAATTCGTCGAATGTCTCAGGACGAAGATTGTCTTCGAATTTGAGGTCCTCTTTGGTCCGGACAGGATTAAGCACCGTATTGACGTGTTGTTCTTTTTTCATCGCTGTTTCTATCTTAAGATTATATTTTTGCAAGCCTCATCAGGCTTTCTTTAAGCAGTTTTTCAAATCCAGCCTCTTTTCCCAGGTTTTTTATGGCTTCGTCAACAATATCATAAACTTCTTTTCTTTTGAATCCCAAATTGGTTAGGGCAGAGAGCAGCTCCTCTTTTTCTTTTGATATTCCGGTAGTCAGTATTTTTTCTTTATCCGCAAGTTTCCCCTGTAGTTCCAGGGCGATACGCATGGCTGTCTTTCTGCCTATTCCGGGAACCAGGGATATTCTGTCTATATCGCTTTTTTTTATGGATTCCTCAAGGTCGGAAACGCCGATTCCCGAGAGTATGTTCAGGGCTATCTTCGGGCCTATACCGGATATATTTATGAGTTTCAGGAACAGTTCTTTTTCTTTCTTAGTTAAAAAGCCAAAAAGAGAAATGGACGTATCTGTGAGGTGTGTATAGATATAAAGCTCTGTCTCATCGCCGATTTCCCCCAGTTCAAGATAGGTTGACAGAGGTATTCCCGCACAGTATCCCACGCCCCGGATATCAAGCACCACTTCATCGGGGTTTTTGTTTATCAAAATGCCTTTGAGATAGGATATCATGGTGTTCCTTTATGTATATATTTTTATGCGCCCTTTATTTTGTCAAGAAAAATTCTGGAATTAAGGTGGCAGAAGGCCGTAGCCAGAGCATCAGAGGCATCCTCTTCAATTTTTTCATCCTGAATATGCAAAAGCGTCCTGATCATGCTCTGGACTTGATTTTTATCAGCCCGGCCGTAACCTGTCACCGCTTTTTTTATTTCTAATGGGGAATATTCATACAAGGGGCATTGATTGGAAGCTACGGCTATAAGAGCGGCCCCTCTGACCTGGCCCAGTGTAATGGCGGTTTTGACGTTTCTGGCGTAGAAGAGATTTTCAATAGCGATCTCGTCCGGATTATAGGTTTTTATTATGGAATCGATCTCTGTCTTTATTTCATTGAGTTTGTCAAGGAGGGGGGCTTTTTGGGATGGTTTTATCACTCCGTACTTTATGATTTTGAGTGCCTGGCTGTCCTGTTCAATAATTCCGTATCCGGTTGCTCTTAAACTGGGATCTATTCCTAGAATTTTCATGGGTTCCTTAACGCTTAAATGTCATGGCGACTTTTAAGATATACGGCGGTCTCATTAAGCTTCTTTACTGAGAATACTGCTCGATTTCTTTTTCGTCGATATCAAAATTAGCCCAGACGTTCTGGACATCGTCATGGTCTTCCAGTTCTTCGATCAGATTAAGGCACTGCTGTGCTTTTTTGCCCTCCAGTTTGACATAGTTCTGCGGAATATAACTGATGCTGGAAGTGTCCATTTCTATTTTGTTTTCTTGGAGAGAGTTGTTTACTGAGTCATAGTCTTTTGGAGATGTGATGATTTCCCAATTGCTTCCGTCGTCTCTCATGTCTTCAGCTCCTGCTTCCAGGATGAGATCCATGAGGTCATCTTCAGAAGCTTCTGATTTGGCCACTACGATATATCCTTTTCGGTCGAACATCCATGCCACACAGCCCGATTCACCGATATTGCCTCCGTGTTTGGAGAAAACGTGTCTTAACTCAGAGACAGTGCGGTTTTTGTTGTCTGTCAGCGTTTCAATAAAAACAGCGACTCCGCCCGGGGCATAACCTTCGTAGGTTATTTCTTCGTAGTTGATACCTTCCAGTTCACCGGTCCCTTTTTTTATGGCCCTGTCTATGTTATCGGCGGGCATGTTGACAGACTTGGCATGATCTATTGCCTGGCGCAGTCTTGCATTCTTATCAGGGTCTCCACCTTTCAAGCGTGCGGAAACAGATATTTCTTTGATGATCTTCGTGAAAGCTTTTCCCCTTTTGGCATCCTGGGCAGCTTTTTTATGTTTAATGGAATGCCATTTTGAGTGTCCTGACATGATGACTCCTTATTATGTGATGGACTAGAAAAATTTTAACATAATTACAGATATAATGAAAGCTATCGAATCCTGGCCATTCATAAAATATGTATGCGTTTCCATACACATTTACCATGATCGACTTTCTTAACATTGTTACTCTATCAAGAACATGATTTTGACTTTAATTCCTGATACGACTTTAATTTTATGTATACATATTTTACCTTACAGGCGAGCCGATCTCACAGCATCTGCTTCGTTGCAGGGCATTCGCGGTGAAGGACCACAGCTTCATACCCTGCGCCTCGCATCTGCAGCAACCTCGACTCGTGAATAACCAGGATTACATTCATGCTTCCCGATGTCTAAATCTTCAATGTCGCTTCAGCTATACCTGAATTTCATTGGATTCCTTAATATAATATAATAGAAAATATTTGGTATTGATCATGATAAATTAATAGAGGGATACAGGCTGATTTTATGAATAATAATAAGAAGAAGGTGTTAGTGGCAATGAGCGGCGGGGTCGATTCCTCGGTCGCAGCAGCCCTATTGAAACAAAAGGGATTCGAGGTAGTAGGGCTCTATATGAACTTTTTGCCTCGAACAGCCGGGGAAAATGGTCCTATATCAGAGGAAAAATCTGCCGAAGCCGCTGCGTCCATAGGTATTGAGCACTACACGGTTGACTTGAGTAAAGAGTTTAACAAAAGGATTATCAACTACTTCGTAAAAGAATACACTCTCGGGAACACACCTAATCCCTGTGTGGTATGCAATGACCGTATGAAATTCGCTGCGCTTTTAACGGAAAGCCGGAAAGCAGGAGCTTCTTGCATTGCGACCGGGCACTATGTGAGGATCGGCAGGGATCCGGATACCAGCGGGTTTTATATAAAAAGAGCTGCAGATAAGAAAAAGGACCAGTCTTATTTTCTTTATCTTTTATTACAGAAACAACTATCACGGACACTGATGCCCCTTGGGGATAAAAGCAAAGCCTGGGTTATAGAGATGGCGGAAACACTCGATCTTCCTACAGCCCGTCAAAAAGAAAGTCAGGAGATCTGTTTTATACCCGATAATGACTATGTGAGTTTTATAAAGAAAAAAACAACGGCTGGCTTTTCTGAAGGCCCTATAATGGATAAAGGGGGGCATGTTCTGGGAAAGCACCGGGGATACGCCCGATTCACCATAGGTCAGCGAAGGGGCCTGCGCCTCTCCGCTCCCCATCCTCTCTATGTATTAGACATAGACCCGGAAAAAAACGCCGTGATCGTAGGGCCTGAGGAAAGTCTCTACAAGAAAGCATTCAAAGCTGACCGCCTCAACTGGATATCAGGCCAAACCTTAGAATCTTCCCTTTTAGTGAAAGCTCAGATAAGATACAACCACAAAGCGCAGGAGGCTGTTGTAAGCCCCAAAGGACCGGGGATGGTTCAGGTTGAATTCAAAAATCCGCAGAGAGCTGTGACTCCGGGACAGTCAGTCGTATTTTATGAGGGGGATACACTCTTAGGGGGCGGGACCATTATCAGGGATCAATCCTGAGACAATACTCTATTTTTTTCCGATAGACCGGAGCTTTTTATCCACTGATGAGTCTTTATCCAACCGGTGGTCTATGTGAAGGTCAACATGAATCCTTTTCACATTCATGTCAACCAGTTTTTTATGGGTTTTTTCAATGACATCAAACAAGCTTTTCAGATCAGGTGCTTCTATGGTCGTGGACATGCCGCCGGTGTAGCTTTTCAATCCTGAGCTTTCAATGATTTTTATCACTTCCTTCACATATTTGCTGACTGATGCCCCTTCACTTGTAGGGAAAATGGCCAGGGATGCGATGATCATTTTGCTTGTCCTTTATTTCTTTTGAGTCTTCTTTTTTTTGGTACGCTTCACCAGGTCTTCAAGAGTAATGCTTTCGAAATACTTTTTGAGTATTGAGCTGGCTTCTTTCCATACATCATGGGTTGCGCAGACAGGAATGCGCTGGCAGTATTCGTCGTCTTCCACACATTCGACCAGACAGCAGGGCCCCTCAAGGGCTTTCAGTATCTCAATCAGTTTGATTTTTAATGGAGGCCTTGCCAGTTTATACCCGCCTCCGGCCCCCCTGATGCTTTTCACCAGCTTGTTCAGCTTAAGGGGGATAATGATCTGTTCCAGATACCGGATTGAGATATTTTCCTCTTTTGAGAGATTCTTCAATACAATGGAGTAGCCGCCGCTGTCATAATGCTTTGCCAGGTTGAGCATAAGCCTTGTGCCGTAGCGGCCTTTTGTGGAAAGTCTAATCATTTTTTGACCTCATTATTGAATCAAGATTGCTAAAAACAAACCATATTTTCCTTATTTTAGCATAAATATATAGAAATTATAAGAATTAATCAATATTCGTTCCGTTTATCTTGACACTTCCTTGTTTTGATTATATTCTATTTTCTTTATTAAAATTAAATATTCATTTTATACGTTTATATGGTTTACCTCAGATAATACAATAAGGAAAATTTTCATGAAAAACAAACTATTATTAGGAGATGAAGCGGCTGCTTTAGGCGCGGTTCATGCGGGAATCACAGCCGGATATTCTTATCCCGGCACGCCGGCGTCAGAAGTAATGGAATACTTGATCAAAGCTTCCGGTGACGGAAGATTCAAGGCAAACTGGTGTGTCAATGAGAAAGTAGCCTATGAAGAAGCTCTCGGAGTCTCTTTTGCCGGCAAAAGAGCGCTTGTATCCATGAAGCATGTAGGGCTCAATGTAGCGGCAGACCCTTTCATGAATTCCAGTATCACCCGGATAAACGGGGGGCTCGTGGTGTTGGTGGCAGATGACCCTGGAATGCACAGCTCCCAGAATGAGCAGGACACACGTTATTATGCGCAGTTTGCACAAATTATCTGTCTGGAACCGAGCTCCCATCAGGAAGCCTATGATATGGCAAGGAAGGCCTTTGACCTGTCTGAATCTTTTCATATACCGGTGGTGCTCCGGATGGTCACCCGCCTCGCTCACAGCAGAGGCCAGATAACGGAAAGACCGGCAAGGGAAAAGAACAAAACGAAAAGGGGAGCCGGCAAGGACTGGACCCTTCTTCCTGTCAATGCACGCCGGAGATTTGCCTCTCTTATGAAAGAACAGAAGATGCTTGTAAAGTTTTCTCAGGGTTCTCCCTTTAATTCGCTTGACCTTAACAAACAGAACAAAAAATTGGGAATCCTCGCATCAGGCATAGGTTATAACTATGTGATGGAGAATATAAAGGAATTCTCTCCGGCTCCATCCGTTCTCAAGATATCCACTTATCCGCTTCCTCAGAGCCTTGTTCAAGAACTGGCGGAGCATGTGGACAGCATTTTAATAGTTGAAGAAGGATATCCTTTCATAGAAAGAAACATGAAGGGTCTTTTCGGAATCAAAGGAAAAACGATATCGGGCAAGCTGGACGGAGTTCTTCCGATAACCGGGGAGCTCAATCCGGATCTGGTGAGAAAAGCCATGGGATTAAGCTCTCTTCAGGGGGAAAATCCAATGCCAGACTGGATCCCCGGCCGCCCTCCGCAGTTATGCCAGGGCTGCCCTCATATAGATACTTTCAAGGCTTTAACCAGGGCTCTGGGAACCTATCCCAAAGCGGTCGTTTTCAGCGATATCGGATGCTATACTCTGGGGGCCCTGCCGCCCTATAATGCGGTAGACACATGTGTGTGCATGGGCGCCAGTGTCTCCATGAGCAAGGGTGGATCAGAAGCAGGCATTTATCCCTGTGTCGGAGTGATAGGGGATTCCACTTTTATTCATTCCGGGATCACACCCCTTCTGGATGCGGCTTCTGCGGATACGAACATGACGGTCTTGATTTTGGATAATTCAACAGTGGCTATGACCGGAGGTCAGCCCACAGTAGCGACAGGGGAAAAACTGGAAAATATCATAAGAGGATTAGGAGTTGATTTGAGACACATAAGAAGGATCGTGCCTTTGAAGAAGAACCTGGAAGAAAATGTAGAGATCATTAAAGAGGAGATCGAACATCCGGGACTGTCTGTCATCATTTCCTTCCGAGCCTGTATATATGAAGCAAGAAAAAGAAAAAAAGGAGTCAAAAAGTAAAATGAAACAGGATATCATTTTAGCTGGAGTCGGAGGCCAGGGGATCCTGACCATTGCCAATATCATAGATTATGCCGCCCAAATATCCGGTCTTTTCTTCAAACAGGCTGAGGTTCACGGTATGTCCCAACGGGGAGGCGCGGTTCAATCTCACGTCCGCCTTTCCGATGAAGAAATATTCAGCGATCTGATCCCGAAAGGAGCGGCTGATCTCATTCTGAGTGTGGAACCCCTGGAAGCTTTAAGATACATCGATCATCTTCATAGGGAAGGACAGATCGTGGTCAGCAGTAATCCTTATGTTAATATTCCGGATTATCCTGATCTGGATAAAGTGCTTGATGCCATTAGACAGAGCGGAGACCATGTTATAGTGGATTCCGCAAAACTTTCCAGGGATGCGGGCTCTCCCAGGTCCCAGAATATCGTGATGCTGGGAGCTGCTTCCGGGTTTATGGTGCTGCAAGAGAAAATCCTTCTTCAGAGTATGAGGGAGTTTTTTAGATCCAAAGGTGATAAAATCATTGATATGAATATTGAAGCGTTTCGTATGGGAAGAGAAGCCGCAGGAATCTAAAATGGAAATCGATTTTAAAGGGATAGAAAAACTCTTTGAGAGCGCGGAATACGACCATCTCCTGGAACACGAGGTTTACGCCCTGCTTGAGTTAATGGGGATAAAGACACCCGGATTTCTTTTTGTGGAAAAAGGAAATCAGGTAAACTCTGAAGAGATGGCCCATTTTAAGACGAAAAACCTGGTCCTCAAAATCGTCTCGCCCTCCATTGTCCATAAATCCGATGTGGGAGGCGTTTCTTTTGCCGGGAATGATCCGGCATCGGTGAATCAGGGAATTGAGAAAATGCTTAAAGAAGTGCCCCGGAGATTTCATGAATGGATCGGGGATAAAGAAAAGAACATAAGTGATGAGGTCAAGGGTGTGCTTGTCTGCGAAGCCGTGGAATATGAAAACATTGGTTTTGGTTCTGAGATCCTTTTAGGCCTGAGAAATTCGAGGGAATTCGGGCCTGTGGTGAGCATGGGAGCAGGAGGAGTGGATGTTGAGTATATAAGCGAGAGGATGAAAGAGGGAAAAGCCGTATCCATCTCTTCTCCGTTTTTACTGGAGGATGACGAGATCGCAAAGGCGCTTTCTTCTTTAGCCTTTTATGAGAAATTGGTTCTGGGATTTAGAGGAAAAAGAGCGCTGATCAGTGAAGAAACATTAACAGACGTGTACAAACGGTTTAAAGATCTGGGAGCTTATTTTTCAAGCCGATCCGGGAAAAGCGATTATATGATCACAGAAGCTGAAGTGAATCCCTTTGTCATTAAAGAGGGAGAACTGATTCCTCTGGACGGGCTCTGCCGGATCGCCGGGAATTTAAAACCCGGAGAGCCCAGGCCTTATCAGAACATCAAGTATCTCCTGCAGCCTAAAACCATAGCCATTCTTGGTGTGTCAAAAAAGATGAATACAGGGCATATCATTTTGAACAACACCCTGCAGCGCGGATTCCCCAGAGAACATATTACAATCATAAAGCCGGGAACACAGGAGATAGAAGGCTGCCGGTGCGTGGAGAGTGTAAGGAACCTTCCGGGGATAGCGGATCTTATGGTGCTGGCCATCAGTGCGGAACAAAGCGCGGAAGTGATGCAAGAGGTCATAGAATCCCAAAAGGTCCACTCAGTGATACTCATTCCGGGCGGCATCGGTGAAAAAGAGGGGACCAAAGGCATTGAGGAAAAAATAAAATCAATGCTGAGGGATGCGAGGAAAGACAGGAGACTCGCCCCTGTTGTCAATGGCGGAAACTGCCTGGGAATTCTGTCCGAACCCGGAAATTATGACACGACCTTTATTCCGGAGTATAAAATATATGAGCTCCCCAGAAAAAAAACACGGAAAGTGGGAATGGCCCTGCTGTCACAGAGCGGGGCGTTCATGGTCTCGCGGATGAGCCAGATAAAAAATCTCGAGCCCGTGTATGCGGTCTCTATTGGGAACCAGATAGATCTTACTTCCTCTGATTACCTCCATTATCTGAAAGACCACGAAAACATCCGGATTTTTGCCGTATACTGCGAAGGATTTACGGATGGGGACGGGCTGGAATTTGCCAGAGCCGCGAGGGATGCCGTAAGAGTAGGGAAAAAAATCGTGCTTTATAAAGGAGGGAGAACTCCTGAAGGACGGTCAGCCACAGCCGGCCACACCGCTTCGGTGGCCGGAGATTACAGGGTGAGCCGTTCTGTTCTGGAACAGGTTGGTGTTTTTATGACCGACACCTTATCCGAATTCCAGAGCTTTACTAAAGGGCTCTGCTTTTTGGATGCCAAAAAGGTCAGAGGAAGACGAGTGGCTTTGATCTCCAATGCAGGATTCGAATGTGTGGTCATGTCAGACAGCATCAAAAACAACGAGAGGCTGGACATGGCCCGTTTTTCTGAGTCCACTGTGTCCAGGATCAATGAGATCCTAGAGCCTCTGGGAATCAACAAGATTCAGGATGTGGGAAATCCCATGGACCTGACTCCTGTGGCAGACGATGAGACATTCTGTGAATGTGTGAAGGCCATTTTGGAGGATGAAAACGTGGACTGCGCTGTTGTCTCGCCGCTTCCCATGACCCCGGCTATGAACACCCTTGAACCCTCGGATTTCCATTCCGAGGATTTGAACAGAGAGGGGAGCATACCGGAGAGGCTGATTGAGATATCCGAAAACACAGACAAACCTTTTGTCGTGAGTATAGACGCGGGAAGAAGTTATGATCCTCTTGTCGATAAGCTGGAAGAGGCGTTCATTCCTGTTTTTAGAAAAAGTGATGAAGCGGTGGTTTTTTTGAGAAAATATATAAACCACAGTTTAGCCCGAGTTGAATAATCCTTTCTTTTTGTTATCATAGAAGCCATGAAGAGGTTTTTATGGGGAATGTTGCTCCTTTTCATTTCAGGAGGATTTTTCTGCATGACAAACACGAAAAATGAAGACCGTATGGATTTATCTTTGCTGCTTCCTGAGGAAATGAACGGATGGAAAGCTGAGGAAGAAGACAAGATCTATGATGAGGAGACCATATTTGACTATATAGACGGAGCCGGTGAAGTCTACAACGCTTATCAATTCAAGAAGCTCAGAGCCAGACATTTATCCCGTCCGGAAAGCCCCGATATACTGGTTGACCTTTTTGATATGGGCTCTTCCAGAAATGCTTATGGGGTTTTCACTCACGATCTGGAAGGGGAAAGAATGGGGATAGGCCAGGATTCCACTTATAAAGGAGGCCTTCTTTGTTTTTGGAAAGACCGTTTTTTTGTCTCTCTTTATGCTGAGAGGGAAACAGAAGAATCACGGGAAGCGGTTGTGGAGTTGGGTCGTGAGATATCATCCCGTATTCCGAAAAAAGGGCCCATCCCTGATATCGTATCCCTGCTTCCTGAAGAGGAGCTTGATAAATCAAGGATCCGTTATTTTTTCAATCCTTTGATTCTTAACTACCATTTCTATGTGTCAGACGAAAATCTCCTGTCTCTCAATCCTGAAACAGAGGCCGTGCTCGGAGTTTACGGGAAAGAGGGGAACGTGTACAGGCTTATTCTGGTCTTATATCCGGATGAGGAGAGAGCACGGAGAGCGTATCAGGATTTCATGAACGCATACATGCCGGATGCCCCGGATTCATCTGTGGTTGAGACGGAAGACGGAACATGGACCGCTGCGGAAGTTAAAGGGAAGAGCCTTGTCCTTGTTTTTGAGGCCCCTGACGAAGAAAAAGCCCTGGCTGTTATTCAAAAAGTGAAAAAATAGAAGCGGTTGTGTCATAATGAGGCAAAGGAGGAATCGTAATGAAAAAAATAACCCGAAGGGATTTTCTTCGCGCGGCCGCAGCCGCCCCTCTTGCCGGAGCTCTGGGGCATGGTAGAAAACCTTTCGAGTTTGCGGATGAGAGCCAAAAATCCCGCGTGGTTCTCATAAGGGATGAAAAAGCCCTTATTGGCTTTAAAAAAGCCGATCCGGAGGTGATCCAGGAGATGCTGGATCAGGCTGTGAGGACGCTGCTGGATAAGGACAATGCCCGGGACGCCTGGGAGATGCTGGTAAATCCGGATGATATTGTGGGGATTAAAAGTAATGTGTGGCGCTATTTACCCACTCCCGAAGAGCTGGAACAAGCCATAAAGAAAAGGCTCATGGATGTGGGAGTGAAGCAGGAAAACATCGGAGTGGACGACAGGGGAGTCAGACGAAATCCTCTTTTCCAAAAAGCTACGGCTCTCATCAATGCCCGTCCGGGCCGGACCCACTACTGGTCCGGAATCGGCTCCTGCATCAAGAATTACATCATGTTCGTGCCCAGAGCCTCCGATTACCACGGAGATTCGTGTGCCGACCTGGCCACTATCTGGAAAGACTATCATCTTGCGGCAAAGACAAAGCTCAACATCCTGGTGATGCTTACGCCTCTTTTTCATTCCGTAGGGCCCCACAATTACAATGATGAATACATCTGGGAGTACAAAGGTCTCATCGTGAGCCGGGATCCGGTGGCGGCGGATTCCGTCGGGTTGAGAATCATAGAGGCCAAACGCATGGAGTATTTCGGGAAAAAAGTGTCCTTTGAAACCCCGGCCAAACACATCAGGATGGCAGAGACCAGACACGGGCTGGGCGTGGCTGATCCATCTAAGATCGAATTGATAAAACTGGGCTGGAAAGAGGATATTCTTATTTGACATTTCTCTAATTTCTTTTTGGAATTTGATAATAAAAAGGTTAAAATACAATATCTTTCTAACAGAATCGAGGAACGCATCCTGTTAAGCTTTTTTTACAGATAATTTATATATATGTAGGAGGTAAAATGGGACTGCACTCAATCGATCTGTTAATCGTTCTTTTTTATTTCTTGATTTTATTCGGGATTGTATGGTGGGTTGTCAAACAAAAGCAGGAAACCCCAACGGATTATTTTTTAGCCGGGCGTCATCTGGGATGGTTCATCATCGGAGCTTCCATATTTTCTTCGAACATAGGCTCTGAGCATCTGGTGGGTCTTGCGGGTTCCGGTGCCACGGACGGAGTGGCCATGGCTCATTACGAACTGCACGCCTGGTGCCTTTTAGTCCTTGGTTGGGTGATGGTCCCTTTTTTCATGCGTTCAAAAGTCTTTACTATGCCCGAGTTTCTGGAAAAGCGCTTCTCTCCTGCGGCGCGCACCGTGCTATCGGGCATTTCACTTGTGGCCTATGTGCTGACTAAAATAGCTGTGGGTATTTTTGCAGGGGGTATTGTTTTCAGTGTGCTTCTTCCTGATATCAATTTTATGGGAATGGATAGTTTTTGGATCGGCTCGATCCTGGTCATTGTGCTGACAGGTCTTTATACCATATTCGGCGGCCTGCGTGCTGTTGCGTATACGGAAGCTCTGCAAACAATAGTGCTGGTGTTTGGTTCCATACTGGTTACCATTTTTGGATTAAAGGCCCTTGGAGGCTGGGGACAGCTGCGCGCTATATGCGGTCCGGAAATGTTCAATCTGTGGAAGCCGCTTGTGCCAGCCGGGATAGAGGGAACCTGGGCGCCCATTAAAGAAGCCGGCCGTATGGCGTGGTATTTTAATGACGGTTATCCCTGGCTGGGGATGTTGTTCTGTGCTCCGATCATTGGTTTGTGGTACTGGTGTACGGATCAATACATTGTCCAGCGCGCTCTGGGGGCAAAGAATGAGAAGGAGGCACGGCGAGGTTCTATCTGTGCATCTTTTTTCAAACTTTTACCTGTTTTTATTTTCATCATACCCGGAATGATCTGTTTTGCTCTGGCGAAAAGCGGTCAGGTTGAGGTGATACAGCAGACTCTGTTCAACGGCCAGGGACAGCTGCTCATTGACCAATCTCAAAAAGCTTTTCCGCTTTTAGTGGCCACCATCTTGCCCATTGGCATACGCGGCATTGTAGTGGCCGGCCTCCTGGCCGCCTTGATGAGTTCACTGGCAGGAGTTTTTAATGCCTCTTCGACACTGTTTACCATGGACTTCTATTCGAGATTAAAACCCAAAGCCTCGCAGCACCAGCTGGTTTGGGTAGGCCGGATCGCGACATCGGTCATGGTTCTGATCGGACTGCTCTGGATCCCGGTCATAAGCGGCGGAAAAGGCCTTTATGATTATCTGCAAACAGTGCAGGGATATCTGGCACCGCCTATTTTTGTGGTCTTCTTTTTCGGTGTGTTCAATAAGAGGCTCAACAGCAAGGGGTGTTTGGCGGCTTTGATCACCGGTTTTGTCCTGGGACTGGGTCGATTGGCCATTGACACTCCGGTTTCTCTGATTGAGAATTTTTCCTATCAGCAAGGGTCATTTTTATGGATTATGAATAATATTTTCTTTCAGTATTACAGTGTGTTTATATTTATCGTGTGCGCTGTGGTTATGATCGTTGTCAGCCGAATGACCGAGGCTCCGAAAAAGGACCTGAGCGGATTGACATATAAGACTCTCTCTGATGAACACCGCAAAGAATCCAGAGCAAGCTGGAATGCCAGGGATGTGATTGCTTCGGCTGTGGTCCTGATACTCATTGTCGCCGCTTATTTGTATTTTACAGGATAACAGGTTCACCTGCGTTATTCATCTGCTGGTTTGCATTTTGCATTCGTATTGAATAAAGTAAAGGTCAGAGCTAACTTATGATTGAGAAAAACGTAAAGAAAATACTGGATGAACTGCCGGAGGGAGTGGAGCTTGTGGCAGCGGCAAAGACCAGAACTCCCGAAGAGATCAAACAGGCGGTGGAAGCCGGAGTTAAAATCATCGGAGAGAATTACATACAGGAAGCGCAGGAAGCTTTTAATGCCGTAGGAAAAAGAGCAAGATGGCACTTTATCGGACATCTTCAGAGAAACAAAGTCAAAGAAGCAGTGAAAATATTCGATATGATCGAGACCGTGGATTCATGGAAGCTGGCACAAGAAATTGACAAAAGGCTCTCCGGGGAAGATAAGGTGATGCCCGTGCTCATAGAGGTAAACAGCGGCCGGGAGGAGCAGAAATTCGGTGTTTTGCCTGAGGATGTGGAAGCATTGGCCGGAAAGATAGCCGGGTTACAGCATCTAAAGCTCCAGGGTCTTATGACCATGGGCCCTATGGTGGGCGACCCTGAAAACGCGAGGCCTTATTTTGTTGAGACACGCGGGGTTTTCGAAAGTCTCAAGAAGCTCTCTATTCCCGGAGTGGAGATGAAATATCTTTCCATGGGCATGACCAATTCCTATAAAATAGCGGTTGAGGAAGGAGCGAATATTGTGCGGATAGGGACCAAGATTTTCGGGCCCCGCTGAACCTAAAAGAGGCAGGATAAAATGAATAAAGATAAACAGTTGGTGAAAGAAACAGCCCCTCTTTTAAAAAAAAGAAAAGGAGGAGCTGTGAATCTGATACTGGCTTCTTTGATGACCGAAGCCGGGCGGATGATTGATGAAGGATTTACTATTGCAGACATTGAGGAAGCCGCTCAGAAAGCATTTGGCATCAATAAAGGTTTCCTTAAGCAAATGGATGATAGAGGCATCCCGGAATCCATAAATTATTTGCTTTTTCTGGAAGATAAAGAAGGAACGGATAAGGATTTGTACGCTGTTTATGATAATTTTTTCACTCTTCCGGTTAGTTTTATGGAAAAACTGGAAGAGCACAAAATCGCACGGGATAAGTCATCGGCAAACTGGCATAAAAAGCATGAGTTAAGGAAAAAAAGCGATGATCTTCTGCTTATGGATATGCTCAAGAACAGATTCAAGGCCGTTTCTTTTATGGTGTCTTCGGAGCTTGTGGAGTCAGGCGTATCAGATATTAAAAGCATAGAGAACATATGCCGGAACACATTGAGTTGGGACAAAGGCCCATTCACAATGATGGATGAAATGGGAATCGGAGAGGCCTTGAACATAGTGACAGAAAAAATGGAGCTTTCCCACCGCAGAGAGATCAGTTTCTACGTTCCAAGGCTTTTAATAACACAGGCCCAGAAAAACAAACCCTGGAGAGGGGAAGGATCGAAAAAACAGGATTAAAAAATGGCCGGTACCATAAGAGAGAAGCTGGAACAGCTTGAAAAGAAGACTCTTTCGGAAAAAGCCTGCTTGAGCTTGAACACCAGAGGCCGTGATAGAAAAGAACAGCTTCACAGCCTGAGAACGGAATTCCAGAGAGACAGGGACCGGATCATCCACTGTAAGTCCTTCCGGCGGCTCAAGCACAAAACCCAGGTTTTCATTGCCCCTTACGGGGACCACTACCGGACACGGCTCACCCACACTCTGGAAGTATCGCAGATCGCCCGGACCATTGCTAAAGCGCTGAGGCTCAATGAAGACCTGACCGAAGCCATTGCCCTGGGGCATGACCTGGGGCACACGCCGTTCGGACATGCCGGAGAAAAGGCACTGAAAAAACTCTCTCCACGAAGATTTTCCCATTACACCCAGAGCCTGAGGGTGGTGGAAAAACTAGAATATGATGGAAAAGGCCTGAACCTGACTTTTGAAGTGAGAGACGGCATTTTAAAGCATTCTAAAGGCAGGGGGAAGATTTTTGATGTGGATAAAGAGGAACTTCCCATGACTCTGGAAGGCCAGGTAGTAAGGGTTTCGGACCTGATCGCTTATGTCAATCATGATGTTGACGATGCTTTGAGAGCCGGTGTCATCAAAGAACAGGATATCCCTTCACACCTGGTGCTCTCTCTGGGAAGACGGCATGCCAAAAGAATCGATAAAATGGTCTGGGATGTCATTGATTCGACATCCAGAGGGGGATTGATCGGTATTTCTTTAAGCGAGGACATGAATCAGGCGATTGTGGCCTTGAGAGATTTTCTCTACGAAAGAGTCTATTTCAGTGAGCAAAATCTCATTCAGTATAGAAAAGTGGAAAAGATCCTTACAGACCTTTATGAATACATCCTGGCTCACCCGGATAACTATGTGAAGCCTTATCCGGAAGAAGACATGCCTGAGGTCAGAGTGATCGACACGATCGCCGGTATGACTGATTTTTATGCACTAAATCTTTATGACAAATTGTTCCTGCCCAACCACAGAACCCGTTTTTGATAATGTAAAAAAGGAACGATTCTCTTTTTCCCTATTTTTGAATTTTAGAATCAACTTTGGCGATAATCTCTTTGGTGGAAGCATCTCTGACATAAATAGTGAGAATGTTGGAGGAACCGGCAGCTCCCTTGGTTTTGTTTTTAATAATACGGGAATTGATGCTATAGACATGTCCGGACTGGACTGAAAAAGAAAGCTCAGATTCTCCCCGCATAGAAACAGTCTGGGAAGACATGTCTACGGTCTGGTTGGGATGAAAGCCGCGTTGAGAAGTATGGAATGTGCTTCCTTTGATGACTATACTGTGTTCACCTGGAAGGAGCTCTATATATGTAAAATTGCCCTGATGATGGGTCTGTGCCTTTAACTGAGGGATTGATAGGCTGTCAATTGCGGAGATTACCAGATTGCTTGAGGCGGAATATAGATATCCCACAGAGTCTTTAGACCGAGCAGGGCCCGGATAAGCTTTCAGATTGTTACTGCGCATGGTGGCGGCTATGTTGTGATGAGAGCATGATGACAGAATGAAACTGAGAAGGCACACCAGATAAAATAGGGAATAAGGTTGTTTTCTTAAGTTCACCATTTTTATAATACGACAGGGAATTTATTCAGTCAATAAGGAAAAGAGAAACCTATTGATGAGTCAAGCATAACGAAGAAACATCAAATCTCATTACTCATACCTTAGGGATTCAACCGGGTTGGCATGTGCCACTTTAACTGCCTGATAACTGACTGTGATCAATGCAATTATAAGGGTTATGAATCCTGCCAACATAAAAACAAACACACTTGGATTAACCCGGTAAGCAAAGTTCTGCAGCCAGCGGTTCATTGCAAAATAAGCAGCAGGCCAGGCTATGACATTTGCCAGCAGAATCCATTTGATGAATTCCGTTACTTGAAGAGAAATAATTCCCAGGAGAGAAGCTCCGAGCACTTTACGTATGCCGATCTCTTTTGTCCTCCGCTCCGCCATGAATGATACCATACCGAACAGACCAAGACATGCGATAAATATGGCAAGAAAGCTAAAATATGTAAAGATCGAAAAAATTCTCTCATCAGCTTTATAAAAATTATCAATTGTTTCGTCGAGAAATTTATAAGGCAATTCAAAACCCGGCAGCGATTCCTGCCACTTTTTATTCATAAAACTGATTGTCTCAGACATATTTTCAGTCTTTACCTTTACCGTAAGATCCGAAGGAAGATCTAAAAGAGTCAAAATTATGGGCTGTATCTTGCTGTGAAGAGAGCGTTGATGAAAGTCTTTCACAACTCCTATTATGAGACCATTATGTGTAGGTATTTCCGAACTGGATAAGGTTCTGAGTTTAAATGAGATTCTTTTCCCGATAGGTGAAGTAAGTCCCATAGCTTTTACTGCAGTTTCATTTAGGATTACATTGGAGGAATCTGTTGCTAGGTCTTTTGAAAAAAATCTTCCTTCAAGCAGTGGAATATTGAATGTTCTTAAAAAATCATAATCAACGGAGGTTGGATAAGGAACTGTTTCATTTCCCGGATTTTTTCCTTCCCAGGTGATTTCTTTAATCGGATTTTCATACATATGTCTCGGAAGATTGGAATTTTCCGTGAAGCTGGATTTTGTTACATTGATAATATCGGGATGCTGTAAAACCTCATGTTTGACTCTCTGGTAATTCCAGTAAAAATCACCGGCTGGTTCAAAAGTTATAATGTTATTCCTGTCAAATCCTAAGTTTCTGTTTCTTATAAAGTTAAGCTGATTATGAATGACGGCCGTTCCGATAAAAAGAATTATGGTCAGTGAAAATTGCATTATGATGAGCAGTCTTCTCAGCAGAATGTTACTTCGTATCCCTCTGATATTTGCCTCTTTTATAACTTGAACGGGCTGAAACGATGAAAGAAATAGAGCCGGATAGCTCCCTGCAATGACTCCAGTAATCAGAATAATAATAAATAATTCCGGAACAATATATATGTTTTTTAAAATGTTAAATGTTAATTGCTTGCCTGAAAGGTTGTTAAACACAGGCAGAGCAAACTCGGTTAAAATAAGGGCTATAGGGAGTGCTAAAGAGGATAACAGAATTGATTCACAAAAAAACTGTTCGATAATATTCTTTCGGCATGCTCCGGAAACTTTTCTGATTCCGATTTCTTTGGCTCGAAGGGTAAAACGTGCTGTAGAGAGATTCATATAATTTATACATGCTATTAAAAAGATAATTAAAGCGGTTACAGACAGAAGATAGACATATGTAATGTTACGCCGCCCCTCAACATCGGCTTCGATATCCGAATACAGATGGATGTTCGTTATCGGTTGAAGGTATACGCTTTCTATACTGGTTTCTGGGTGGTGTTTTTTTACTAAATCAACTATTTTAAGGCTTAACTCATCAGAAGACGTTTTTTCCTTAAGAAGCACATAATAGCCAGCTATGTAGCGGGACCAGTTTTCTCCTCTTTGGGCTCTCCTCGGATATATGCAATCGAACTGAAGGTGAGAATTCTGCGGGATATTTTCAATCAACCCTGTTACTTTATAATCCCGCTGTGCTTCTTCATCATAAATGAATTTTCCCAACGGATCTTCATCTCCAAAGTACTTTCTTGCCATTTTCTCTGTTATCACGATTGAATAGGGTTCGTTTAAAGCTGTTTTAGAACTGCCTTTTATAAACGGAAATGAAAATATTTCAAAAAAATGCGGGTCCATATTATAACAGATGTCATTCATGAATCCTTTGCCGTTATAAAGAAGGTTATTTCCTGTGTATGGTCCCATACATGTCGTAAAATCAGCTATTTCTGGAAATTCTGCTTTCATTGCCGGACCTAAGGGAACGGGACCGGATAAATCTTCTGTAGTTCCCTGGGCAGTTCGTTTCTCAAAAACCACTCTGTATAAATTGTGAGCATGCTCATGAAACCTGTCATAGCTCAATTCATTTTGAACCCATAAAAGCATAAGTATACAGCATGTCATGCCTACGGCTAGGCCGCAGATATTAATAAAAGTATATCCTTTATGTTTTTTAATGTTTCTGAGTGCTGTTTTTAAATAATTTTTAAACATATTAAAATCCCATATTAATTTAACCTTTTCTAGAATCATAGATGCAAGATATATGCCATACTCTTCAATTGATGTATTTCTCCACTCATAATAATAAACCTGTCCGTTTTTGAACAGTTTATGTTCCCCTGCGTACAAAAAATCTAATCTTTCTCTCTTTACCGCACCTGCGATTTATTCTATTATTAGAAAGGAGAAAAACAAATGAAAGTCATCAATGATTCCATCCATCTGTCCGCTTCCGGATTCAGTGATATGAAGGACATTACAGGAGAAGTATCAAGCAAACTTGCCTCCCACGGGCTCCGATCAGGCCAGGTCACTCTCTTTGTCTCCGGTTCCACAGCAGGTCTCACCACCATCGAATACGAGCCGGGATTGGAAAAAGACTTCACAGAACTCATGGAACGTGTGGCCCCTTCCAATAAGACCTATCACCATGACGCCCGATGGGGCGACGGCAACGGATTCTCTCACGTAAGAGCCTCTCTTTTGGGGCCTTCTTTGACCGTGCCCTTTTCAGACGGAAAGCTTGTGCTCGGAACCTGGCAGCAGATCGTGTTTGTTGATTTTGACAACCGCTCCCGCTCGCGAAACATCGTACTTCAGTTCATAGGAGAATAGGCATTGGCAGAGGATATAAAAGAAAAGCTCAAACGCATAAAAAAGGAACGGGAAGCCCGCACAAAGTCCCAGGAACTCAGGGACGCATGGTCAAAAATTGAGGCCAGGGAAGAACTTTCCACCAAAGAGAAGCTGGAACAGCTCATCCAGTTGAAAAGGGAACAAAAGCCCAAAGAAAAGCCCGAACCCCGTTTTGAGCCCAGGGACAGAGAGGCTCTCCGGTTTACGGAAACGCCCTATTCCCTGGACACCCGCTATGGAAAAATCAAAGTTTCCCAGGGGCTTGATATCCCGGGCCCCACGCTTGCCTGTTTGAGCGGTGACCCTGAGTTTGAGTCCAAAGACCTGTCCAAAGCCCTTTTTATTGACCTTGAGACCACAGGCCTTTCAGGGGGGACCGGAGTGATTCCCTTTAATGTGGGCATGGGTTATTACAGAGATGATAAATTCTGGGTCGGCCAGTATTTTCTGGGCGAACTCTCTGAAGAAGAACGCATGATAAAGGAGCTTTATCAGTTCTTTAAGGACATGAAATTCGAATCAGTAGTCACATACAACGGCAAAGCCTTTGACATCCCTCTCCTTGAGACCCGCTTTATTCTCCACAGGACACCGTTCGAACTCACGGAACTCCCTCATCTTGATTTTCTTTTTCCCGCCCGAAGTCTGTGGCGCCATAAACATGAAAGCTGCCGGCTTTTCCATCTGGCGCAGCAAGTGGTGGAAACCTACAGGGAAGAAGACATTCCGTCCGCTGAGATTCCCTGGAGATATTTTCAATACCTTCAGACCGGAAACTATGAACTGATCGAGCCCATTCTCTACCACAATGCCGAGGACATCCTCTCTCTTCTGGGAGTGGTGATCATCGGCGCATCCATATTTTCCGAAGGCCTGGAAGAACTGACTCCGGACTCTATGGATTTTTTTGGCGCAGGCAAGGTTATGGAACGGTTGGGAAACGAGGAAGAGGCAGCCCGATTCTTCTCCAAAGCCCTGGAAGGAGAGCTCACTGAAGAGGTGGGCCTTTCCACACGGCGCAGATTATCCCTTCAGTTCAAGCGAAACGAAAAATGGGAAAATGCGGTCATACTGTGGCAAGAGATGGCCTCTATGAACGAGCCCTGTTTCGACCTTCTTTTTTCTCTGCGTGAGCTTTCCATGTTCTATGAACACAGAAAGAGAAAGTATGAAAAAGCCCTTATATACGCAGAGGAAGGGTTTGTGCTTTCCAGAGGGTATTCTTCCCATTATGAGGAAGATTTTACCCACCGCAGAGAGCGCATCAAACAGAAGATGAAAAGACAGAAACAGAAGAAAACCGAAAAGGAGAAAGATCCCCAATGAAAGCCATGCAGCTGAAGAGATTCGGCCTGATCGAAGAGAGCCCTCTCGAATATGTGGATATTCGAATAGAAACAATTCTTTTGCCTGAGTTTTGTATTTTGTTATAATGAAATTGGGGGATTGAAATTGGGATTGAAATTGGGGGACGGGCCCGGGCAAAATAAACTATATCAATAAGTTAACCCTATTTTTCCACAGCTCCTTACCCTGGAAAGCCCGCATTTTTGGGGCCTAAAATCACCAATTTAGGGTTTACAATCAGATATTTGACTGAATGGATTTCCACTGGTAATATAAAAATACAGCTGTAAAGAAAGGGGATCGTTGATGGAACCAGATAAAAACGGCTTTCAACAAAAAATGAATAACCTTTTTTTAAGAGGGATTATCTTTTTAAGTGTCTTTTGTCTTTTTTCGCTCGCATCTATAGAGAGTCAAACCGAGGTCAAAGATGTTTATAAGACCGGGGTCATCACTCTTAAAAATACCCCCGGATTTGGTGAGAAAACGGATTGGGATACTCTTTTTTACAACACTCATACAGATATCACAGTGGCGCCCGATGGATCCATATTTGCGGCATCCAGCCGGCAGCACAAAGTATTCAAATTTGATTCCAACGGAAACTTGATCAAATCTTTCGGTCAAAAAGGGCAGGGGCCTGGGGATTTTAACATGCCTGGAGACCTATCCGTACTGGATGGGAAATACCTTGTGGTGGGGGAGTATGCCCTGAATCACCGCATCAGTCTTTTTGATCTGGAGGGAAATTTTATAAAGGTTCTCAAAACCACAAAAAGCGTGTATTCTACATTGGCTCTAAGGGACAGCAAAGTCGCTTATATGTCTCTTTCTCATGGGCCTGAAGATAAAAATCAAACAGAACAATTTCAAACTGTTTATATCAAAGATACAGCCACTCAAAAAGAAATCGAGGTCAGCTCTTTCAATACATTTTCCCGCACAATTGCTTTGAAATCCAGGACCAGATTCAGTTTTGGTGAGAGCACACAAGGAAGAACCCTTATTTCTCGAACCAAGGACGGGAATCTGGTAGTAGGGATTTCAAATCAACCGTTTTTAACCGTTTATTCCCCGGATGGAGCGAAGCTTTATGAGATTGCTTTAAGAGGCGAGGCCATACCGGTGACTCGCTCCTTTATTCGGCGATTTAAAGAGCAGCAGTTGAATGAATTAAGAGAGAATCCACAGTTTATGAAGGGGCCTGGGGGGACCATGCTGAAGGAACTGGAAAAAGCTGATTTTGAAACAGTTTTTGATAAATACCTGCCTCTTTATCGAGAGCTTTTGTCTGATGAGGCCGGACATATTTTGGTGTTTCGTAAAGATGGCTGCTTTTCCGACTGTCCTAATATTTTTGAGGTGTATACGTCTGAAGGAGATTTTATTTGCGAGACAGAGATCAAAACCGGAGATTATAAGCTCCTCATCAGTCGAATTAGCAAACACATATGCTTTACAGATGAAGGACTCATTGCCCTTGTAGAGCCTCTCAATTCCCCCCAATTCCGCCTGGAGATCATCAAAGTGGCATATTAAGGATACTGTTTAAGGAAAGGAGATTAAAATGAAGACATTAATAAGATCATTGCTATTCACCATAGTGTTTGCATTATTGGTCCTTCCCGATACAGGAAGCCTCCAAAAAGCGGAATGGAAAGGTACTATTGAGTATGAAAAAGGAATCAAAGTCATTAAAAACCCAAAAAAGCCCCTTTATGGTGAGATTGAATTTAAGCTCAAAGAAGATCTGGTTATAGGCAGTGCTGATGATGAAAATTCCAGGTTCTTTGAATGGCTCTCTTTGGATGTGGATGAGAGCGGGAACATCTATGTCCTGGATCGGGGAAGCCACAGGATTCAGAAGTTTGATAGCGAAGGTAAATTTATGATAACCATGGGAAGAAAGGGACAAGGACCGGGGGAATTTTCCAGCCCGGATCACATAACTCTGGATGAAGAGAAGAATATCTATGTCAAAGATAGAACAAAAGCGCATATATTCGATAAAAAGGGGCAGTTTGTGAAGTCTTTTCCTATTCCCCTTAATAGCCATAATTTTAAGATAACCAATGAGAACCGATTTCTGGGAGAACGGCTGGACATTAGACCTCCTGATGAGTTATCTGAAGATGTTGTGCTTATGAATGAGAACCTCACAGTGTTAAAGGAAATTGCCAGCTATCCCTCCATAAGAATGGATTCCATGTTTAACCGGAAAGATCGATTTGCAATTCTTGTTCCAGAACTTTGTTTTTGCCCCAGTATCAAAGATTATGCGGTCTATGGATTTCCCTCTGAATACAAGCTGTTTGAAGTCGACTCCAGCGGCAGAGTGACGAAAATCATTGAGAAAGACGAACCCACAGATAAAATTTCCGGAAAAGAAAAAAAGAAGATCATTGATGAGCTCATGGACCAGATAAAAAGCCGGAGTTCTTCTAAACAGGAACCAAGAGAGGAGCTTAAAAAAAGAGTATTGATTTCAAAATTCAGGCCTTTTTTTGACGGGATCCTGCTGGATGAGAAAGGCAACATATATTCAAAAAAAGCTGAATCTTATCTGGATGAGGATGAGGATCATAAGTGCGATTTTTTCAACAGCGATGGGCAGTGTCTCTACAGAATTCAGATCCCAAAGGAAATTAAAAACATAAAAGTCATAAAAATGGACTGTGTTTTCGGCACGCCTTATGACCGTGAAGCTGGGTATTTTCAGGTGAAGAGATACAGAATCGAAAATTGGGGTCAGCTTCAAGAGAAAATTCACTAGATACATAACAATTAAAAAATCCTAAAAGGGAAGAGGTTCTGAGGACTGCTTCGGATATCCGAGTGAAAACAATTTCTGGAAATGTTTTAAAAAGTTTACTCCCAAATCATCTTATAGACAACTAGTTCCTTATATCCTGAAGCCTTCTCTCGTATACAATAGAAACGACCATTTTTGGCTTTGGCTATACTCCCTCCACTCACTCTGTGTCCTGGATACATCCATGAACTAAAACTAGGCATACTTTTTCTTGCTATAAAAAAGCCCTCAGGATTGAATATGTCATGGATATATTCATTTTCATTTACGCCCTTTTCATAAGTTCTTACATAGAGACGTCCCATGTCATCTAAGAAAAAATAATGAAAAGGAGGCATGGCATCAGGAATGATGACCCTGTCTTTAAAGCGCCCCATATTAGAAAGTAAAGTATCAATGAAATCCTGAGTTGGTTTCACAGGTTTGTATTTCTTCCTGATCTTTCTTGTAAGATTTCCATCTAAATCAAACTCCAAAATTTCATATCCACGAGATTCGTGACCGACAAAGATATTCTTATCCATAATCTGATATATAAAGACACGAGGTGAGCCTTTTCTTTTCGTCTGATTTGCCATGAATGTTTGGCCATGATCGCACCTATCAAGCTCTAACAGTATCTGAAATTCAGAATCACACAATTCAAGCGAATCAAAACGGTGTTTTGAGGAAAAGTCAAAATTGTCCGTATATTTTAGATAGTTATTATTCTTTAGAGGAAATAGAACAAACAAGCGACTACTTTTAAGCATAATTTGAGTTTCCTTGGTTAAAGCCCCTTGTTTATTAAAATAAAACAACTTGAACTTGCTGTGATCTTGGATTAGAATTTTGTCTCTTTCAGTGATATAGGCATTTATCGGAGCCATAATCTCTCCGGGGCCTTGCCCATAAACACCGAATGAGTTGGAAAAATTGCCTTCTCTATCAAATCTATAAACCAAATGTTCTTTTCGATCTGATCCTTGCAAAACATATATACTCCCTTCAGAGTCAATGTCGAAACCACCGATATCTATCAGAGCTACTTCAGCGCTTTCTTCTTTCTCAGTATCAATTGTGAATAGTTCCTCAAGCTGAAGAGTCGATAGCTCTCCTTTTATCTTGTATGGCTCCAGTCGGTTTATAACAACTTCCACACCATCCTCAATAATCCTCTTAACATCATCATGTTTTGGGCCGCAGTAGATACATAAGAATAATATCGAAATCAAAAGAACTATTTTCTTCATGCTTAAACTACCCAATTCCAGATATTCAATAAGGCAGTCCTTTTTTGGTCCTCATTAATAGAGACTTAAATATGTGATGGTTTTATCTATTTTACCATATAAATTGTGTTCATAAATAACCAACCAAAACAATCCTTTTGCCTCTGTTTTGTATTTTGTTATAATAGCTTCAGTTTTAATTCATCTATGATGTGCGCTCGTAGCTCAGCTGGATAGAGCGTCTGACTACGAATCCTTAAAAGTCCCCCTGGAAAATCCGTTTTCCCCTGTAAAAGTGTCTATTGATTCTTAAAGATTCTTAGGTTTTTCCGTTCAATGTCGTCACTAATCCCGTCACTGGTTTATAACTTGTCAAAAGCATATTTTGAAGATATGATATTATTAGATTCAATTTTTAAGGGAGGTTTGAATGAAGGACTGGAAAAATGATCTTGATGATTTTTTTCGTTTACAGCGGGAAAAAGGGGAAAAAGAGGAAAAGAATCGAGGACAGAATGAATCAAAGGCAATAGAATTTTGCAAGTCCAGAGTAATACCTGCTTTTACGGAACTTAAAGAAGAACTGGAAAAGCAGGGGAGAAAGGTTGATATTTATGAGGGGATTGGAGGTGATGCATCTATCTCTATAACATATAAAGGTAATGAAGACTTTCATTATGAAATTAGAATAAGCAAGGGACTTCGTCCCATTCCCGAAACCCGTTATTTGGACATGAGAAGCGGAAAAACATTAAAAAGTGAAGGTTATTTTAATCCTGGGACTCAAGATTATAGCATTGCGAATATATCTAGAGATGAGATAATTAAACATTTCTTACGTGAGTATAAAGACTATGTGGAATATATGACACAGCCCTGATTATTCATCCTAAAATCAATTTTATACGAAAATTAAAAAATATATTTCAATATCAAAATTTTATGAAATAACTGGATGAAAACAAAACCTGACTTTTCTGACTCTATAAAAAAGGCTCAATCAACTGTTGACATATTTGTCAACTTCTCTTATAAATATATATGTAGAATGTATATATGAAATATAAGGTGTTTATGGTAAAGGTTAAAGAATGGTAAATGAATATTTCATCCAATTAACTTTCAATTTTAAAAAGGAAGGCAAAAAGTGGACTGCATACTGTGAAGAGCTAGGAACTGCAACTTATGCAAATAGAATTGAAGAAGCGAAAGAAAGAATAATTGAAGCTGTATTACTACATTTGAATACACTTGAAGAGCTTGGAGAGAGGGAAAGATTTTTTAAAGAAAATAAAATTAAATTATTAAAAAACCCACCTAAGAAAAAAGATATATTTGTTTCGGTTCCTATGGACCCAGATATATATACCACTCCTTATATCTATCCAATAGAAAGAAAAGTTTTGAATCTTTGAGTACTTTACCAGCAATATCCGGGAATCAATTAATAAAATTATTAGTAAAGAATGGTTGGACAAAAAGGAAGAAAAAAGCCAGGCATGGAATAGCCTTATACAAAAAATATAGAGATAGAACTCGAGTAATTATTATTCCAAATAAAAACGACGATCTTCCAAAAGGAACTTTATCAGCGATATTGGGACCGAAACAAGCAAATATTAGAAGAAAAGGGCTAGAGAAATTGATTGAAAAATACGGGATATAATAATCAAAGCCTCACAATTATCAGTTTTCCGTCTCTGATGATCAGATTTAATGTTATTTAGGGATTAGGTATTATTTTTCTTTTTTAATTGCTTATCAATCCATTTTTTTGTGTTTTCAATTATTCTTTGTTCAGCATCCTTTTTAGTATGCCCCCATGTTTCACCTATTGCAGTACTATCATATTTCCAAAGTATTTTTCTTTCTGGAGAACGCATATATATAGTTTTAGCAGCAAAGCGAAACTCATTTTTTGTTCCTGGAATTGGAGGGATGATATCATCAATTAATATCTCAAATGTGTAGTTTTTATATTCCATTGATACCCCCTTTTAAATTTTTTATGATCTAACCTTATAAAAGGTAGTTTTGTTTCTAATCCCTTTTTCCGGACATTTAATATTGAAGTTTTTTTCTAAATGATCATGGATCCTTTCCAGATCATCAACGGTTTTTCCTTGAAATTTTCTCCACAGCAACGCTCTTCTATCAATTCTTTTTTTAGGAAATGAATGAATATAATTTGACACTTCCTGAGCAAACTTGAAATCCTCCCAGTTTCTTTTCCAATTTTTTTGCAAGTCTGGTTGAGTCTTTATCCACTCTATTTGTCTTATCTCTGATAGTTTATCTATTAGTTTAGGGAAGTTAGAGTGTTTTATTTTATAATGCCGGGATGATAGGCGAGGCGAATCAAACAACCTTTCAAAATCAAGAGCAAAATCTTCAAATTCCTCTGTATTATATAATCCTGCTATAACCTTTTTAACTGTTCTTATATATGGAGCTTCTTCATAATCAGATGTCTTATATTGCCAGCCTTTTCTACCATATCTATTTATCCTTTTGACTGTTTTCTTTTCTTTTAAATATTCAAGCTTTGCAATATGAACTAACCAATCAAGAAAAAAAGACATCATTCCAAAGGGCTTCCTCATTCCTTTTATTTTAACTTTTTTTGAAAGGACATATAAGCAAGCCGGACAGCAGCAGGGAACTGGATGAGTTTGTTTATTCATAAGATTGGACCAGATTTTTTTTGAATCCCAATAAACAGCCTCATTCCATACTTCTCTTTCTGTCATATTTTGTCGGATTGTCATATTTTTTTATAACCTCTAACAGGGGAAAGACTGTCATAACAAGGAATCATAAAATAATCTTAACATATGATATGATTTTTGTAAATGATAATCACAAGGAAAGAAAAATGATGGATTTAATCACAAAGCTAGAGAAAGAAATGAATCAAAAGAATTTATCTGCAGAGGATACAGCTAAGATTATTGGTTGTTCTTTTTCGCAGGTTTACCGCTGGATAAAGAGAGAGAACAAACCGAATTTTCTGTATCGCAAGGCCGTAGAAAGAGCAATCAAGAAAATGAAGAGGATGACTACCGTTGTGACAATCGAAATGGCTGAGAAAGATCGTGCCTTATACAAAAAACTGAAAAAGAAAATTAGTATCCAGGAAAAACGGGCTCTTTTTCAACTTGTTGATGACTATTCAGCATATCAAAAAGAGCTCTCAAGGCTGGCTAAAAAATACAACACTGAAGAGTAAAAAATGACTAAACGCTGGTATTCAATCTCTGAGGCTGCTGAGTATTTTTCCATGAAAAAGTCGACGTTATACAGCCTGGTTGGCCGGGGTCTCATCAGAGCTGATGCGGTCCTGAGGCTTGGAAGGCAAATAAGATTGGATATCAAGAAGATAGAAGAAAAAAATGAAAAAATATCAGTCCCGCAAAAAAGGCGCTGATCATGTGGGCTTTAGCCGGTCAACAATCAATGGTAGCCAGGAATGGAAAGCTCTCAGTGGACCAGCCAAGATCTTTTATGTCCAACTTAAAGGGCGGTTCAATGGGAAGAATAATGGAGAAATTCAATTGCCTTATAGTTCAATGAGAGGGGTGAAAGGGTGTTCCAGCTCAAGAACAGCAAACAAGGCTATAAAAGAACTGGAGAGGAAGGGCTGGATAGAAAGATCTTATGAAGGGGGCCTTATGGGGAATCCGAAGCTTTATAGAATAACATTCAGGTATGATCATTATGCAGAAAAAAAATAAAAACCAACTTTACTACGTACAACGGTCCCTTTTACCTAGTAAAACGGTTAAGCTGTTTTTAAGGGTTTTTGATTTTAAGCTTCCCCAAGAGACCCTTTTACCTAGTAAAACGGTGACCCTTTTACCTAGTAAAGACTATTTATATATAAGCCATATGTATACCCTTTTTAAAACCACTAAAAATAAGAAGTATTTTAATTGCGGGTCGAAAAGTGTGCAAATAAAATCCATCAAAAAAGCCTTTCGATGCTTCAGCAAACACCAGGAGAGCACAGGACTCGTTATCAGATGCATTACCCCAAGAGAAGGGGGTCCCATTGACGGGATTTTTGACGTGCTGGCCTTAGAAATGAATGGATTATCGATGTTATTTGAACGTTATATAAATACAAAATAAAGAGGTTTTGAATGGAAAATAAACCAAGACTTTCGAAGAAGCTAAAACGTGGAGGCCAGAAGGTCAAGCATGGTGGTTATAGTTTCCTGGTTAAAGGGGAGCTCCCGGAAAATAGAAAATATATCCTGAAATATCTCTCAGCAGCCAGGGATCAGCTTGTCAAAGATATGGGCCCAACTGAACAAGATTTGACAGCAGCTCAGATCATCATTATTGACCGGGTGGTCACAAAGCTTGGTGTTGTTCGCTGTATTGAAGAACATATCCGGGAAACTTCAGTTATGCAGGGTCATAAACTGGCACCCAGCCTGAGACAAAGCTATTTAGCTTATAACAACAGTATCCGGCTGGACCTTCAATCACTAGGAATAAATAAGCGTGCTGAAGAGGTTATCGATCCTATCAAATATATTCAAGGTGAGGACAAGGCTTCACAGGATGATGAAGAGGAGTAAAAAGGCATGATATTACCCTACTTACATAAAAAACGTTCGTTATACAGCGATTCTGGGCTTCCACCAGAGGTGAAGGGGTGAAATATGAAAGATATCATTGAATTCATAGAGGATAAGCAGCTCATAGGTGATAAAAGTCTTTCTATACCTCAAGAGGTTTCCTTAAAAGTGGTTTATGGTTTGCCTTTAAGCCAGAAAGAGAAGAAAGTCTTCAGACAAATCACAGGGCGGTCTCAATACAGAGCTGGTCATGAATATTCTGAAGCGACTTTCATACTAGGAAGAAGGTCCGGGAAAAGCGATAAACTGGCCAGTAATATTGCTTTATATGAAGCATGTTCAAGGAAACATAAGCTCTCAGTTGGTCAAATAGGTGTTGTTATGATCGTTGCTTCTGAACTTAAGAGACAGTCAAAGATAGTCTTCAATTACTGTCTTAAGAAACTCGAACGCTCTCCGGTTTTAAGGGGGATGATTCAGAATGTAACAGCAGAAGAGATCCTATTAAATAATGATGTGAGTATACAAGTCTATCCTTGCAACCTGGCCAGGATCCGGGGACAGAGCCTTATTTCTTTTATAGGGGACGAAGCCGCTTTTTGGAAGTCAGAAGGCAAGTCAATCGATGAAGACGTGATAAATGCAGCCAGGCCAGGGCTTGATTTTCCTTACAGTAAATTGATTAAGATATCAAGTCCTTACTGGATGAAAGGGGAGATTTATTCTGACTTTAAAAACTATTATGGTAAGCCTTCAAAAGACGTGATTGTTTTCAAAGGGGATACACTCACCTTTAATCCTTCATACTCAAAAAAGAAGGTAAAAGCTCTTAAACGCATCAATCCAACAGCCTATAAAACTGAATATCAGGCTGAGTTCAGAAGTGACCTATCAGCGATGTACGATCCCCTTGTGATCGATGATGCTGTAAACACATCAAGGCCCTTAGAACTTCCTTACAGCTCTGATAATTCCTATCAATCTTTTGTGGACGTTGCAGGTGGTGGAGGCCGGGATTCATACGCTCTTTGTATTTCTCATAAAGAAGGGGAACGCATTATTATTGATGTTATTCGGTCCCGGAAACCTAAATTTAATCCCCAGGAAGTGACAGCTCAATATTGTGATCTTTTGAAGCAATATGGAATAAAATCTGTCAAAGGGGATAAGTTTTCGGGTGACTGGGCTTCAAATTCCTTTCAGAAACATGACATTTCTTATGAACGATCAGAGAAAACAAAGTCAGAACTTTACCTTGAAGCTGAAGCGCTTTTTAATACTCAGAGGATAGAAATTCCAAAGAAGGAACCGGCACTCTCACAACTCATGATGCTTGTCAGGAAAACCCGTTCAGGTGGACGTGATTCAGTTGATACAGACTCAGGACAGCCAGAAGATGAAGCGAACGTGATTTGTGGAGCTGCTGTCAATATGGAATCCGGGAAAAAAGCCGGAGCCGGGGTTCCGGATATGGGAATTAATGACATCTGGGGTGATGGGACAAATGTCCCATCATGGGGATCTGCTGAACACTTCAAAGAAGTCGTTGACAGTTTTGGACCGGGACGGAAGGAAGAGAAATGAACTTTAAAGAACTTTTAAAACTTTCAATTTGGGCCGGTGTTAAATACCGGAAGTCAAAGAGAAGGGAATACCTTTCCACAAATGACTTGAATTCTGAGGGAAAACTCAAAGCTAACTATAAAAATCAAAGAAATAAAAAGGAAGACACATCCGGTATTTCAGATGTTGGAACTCATGACATCTGGCCGGATTAAAAAAAATATGGAGGTAAAAAAATGAAAGAAAAATTCATTACTACCAGAGAAGTTGATCTTGAAAAAATTGAAGAAAAGAAAAAAAGAGAGCAGGAAATTGAGGAAATGAAAAAAGCCAATGAGGAGGAGGAAGAAGACAATGAGTGAAGGAATTGAAATCAGAACAATCCCGGATTTAGTCAAACGAGTTAAATATGAATGGGAGAAAAAAGAAAAAGAGGCATCGCACAGACGGAAAGAGCTTGAAGAAAACATACGTGGAGCGTTGAGAAAAGAAAAGGAACTGATCGCTGATATTAAAAAAGCTGAGTCAGTCGTTTCTAAAATGGAAAATGACTATGCAGAACTTGAGTCAAAGCTCTTAGAGGAAAAGGAAAAAGAAATCAAAAAGGGCATCCCTTTAGAAAAAGATGTCAGGGAGGGGAAAATTTCTCTCAAAGAATTTCAGAAAAAAGGAAAATATGAAGCGGATATAAAAAAACAGGTCGTTAAAGAAACACAAAAAGAACTTGAGCAGTCACTTGAGGTCATAAGAAAAGAGCGTATTTCTATCATGAACATTGAACATGAACTCTTAAAGACTCAGCACAGAGTGCGACAGCTTCTTTTACAGCCTGGGGTGATTTTGAAAGAGACACTCAAAAATCTTAAGGAATTTGCTGATAGAGAAATGGGGCTTTTCTATGAGGATTATGCCTCAACACGAGAAGCACTCCAGCAGATAGAACATAAGCTGCATCTTACAGAAGGAAAAACCCTGACTCCTGGTTATCGTTGGGACCGGATGCCTGTCACAGAGGCTAAGAGAATCCAGTTCGATCCGATTCTACCAAAGAGCTTAGTCCCTTCTTTACTTCAGCAGATCTCAAAGTTCAATGAGGATGACAGCGTTTCAGTTGTCCTGACTCTCCGGCCTCTGAGCGTTGATGTTTCTTCTTTTGGCACGTATAGGCTTCCTTCAGACAAAATCAAAATTATGGAGTGATGACAATGGAACAAAAAACAAAGGAAAAAGAAAAAGAGAAGGTTTGTCCGCTCAATCCAGAGCTTAGGTGTGAGGACTGCAAATTTTATCAACCTTATCCAGGCGGTAGAGGGAAAAAAGCCTGTTTGTTTATGCAGCTAATAGGTGATCGGCTATGAGTGAAAAAATAGACACATTAGAGCTGATATCACAAATAAGGCTCCGGGGAATTAGACCATCTCAGATATTCACAAGAGATGAATTTGAAAAGGATCCAGACTTCAGCAAAGTCATTAAAGCTGAAGTTGATTATCAGCTTTGGTTAAAGGATCAAGAGACAAATAAAAAGGAGGAAAAATTGAAAGAAGAAAATGAATTAATTCCCGGCTATGAGGAAGAAAAAAAGGGAAAAAAGAAAGAGGAGGAAAACGAGCTTATACCTGATTCAGATAATGATTTAAAAAATGAAAACGGGAATGAACTTATCCCAGAATAGCGAGTGCGTGTTTTTCATATAAATGGAGGTGCCGGGAATGCTTGCACTCGGTGCCTCCGGCAAAAAATAACTTCTATTTTGACCAGGCTGGGGGCCGGGCTTTGTAACACTCCCTTCTGTCCGGCCCCCGGATTTTAAGAGGTGAAATATGATTGTTTCAGAATTTAAAAAGAATGACAGTGAAAAAATCCGGTGTGAAATCAGCGATTTTAAAGGCAAAAAATACGTGAATTTAAGGGTCATGTATCTGGATGACAATGACAACTGGCTTTATTCACCTAAAGGCTTGACGTTGCCTGTTGATCTCATGGATGACTTGAAGAAAGCTGTTGATAAAATGGCAGCCAAAGTTTTTGAGAGTTTGCCGGGGATTAAATGAGATTCTCTCAAAAAGCAGGTGAGCTGTATAAGAATATGCCGGATGAAAGGGGGGAGAGGGCAGATTTAACTTCGGAAACCGACTTTCCCAGGTTCACTGAAAAACAAAACATCATTAAGGAAACAGGAAAGACAAAACCAACCCTTCACAAATGGGGGACTTCACCAAAAATAATTGACGAAACAGTAAGGGCGGCAAGAGAATATTTACAGAGTCACCCAGGAATAGCACAGAAGTATGGGCAAATCAAAAGTTCGCCTCATGGTGGGGGCGGACTTTCAATAGGAAGAATAATCATAAAAGAGTTTTTAGGAAAAAATTGGTCTCAGCATAGAATTGAAGAAGCCTTAAACCGTCTCAAGCTCTATGATGAAGGGATACTATCTAGGGAGGCTGTTTATTTGATGGTTTTTTCTTCAAGGAACTTATCAATGTCAGATTTTAAAGCTTGACAAATAATAAAAAGGTATATATAATATATATACGATGAAAAGGAAACTACATCATTTAACTGAGAAGCAAATTGAAGGCCTTAAAAAGCTTTCTAAGGAAACTGGCCTGTCAGTTGCCGAACTGATCCGGAGGGCTATTGATGATTATTTGGACAAAAAGAGGGGATAAATGAATATTAATATTAATGATTTGTTTCGGAAAATTCCAGAATTATTAATGTATTCTATCCAAATATTAGGTGGATCATTAATAATAGCAAGTTTGTATTATTTATCTTATGGGAGTTATTATTCATTTGGATATAACCTATTTTTTATATTTGATTATATTACAAGGGATATTCTGAAGTTATTTTTATTTTTATTAATTTCATGGGATATTGGATTCATTAGTGAAAGATTGGTTGGTACTATCTATATTCCATATTATTCCTTTAAAGAAAAAAAGATAAAAAAAAGTAGAAGATTGTTCAGTTTAGGTATAGAAATAAAAGAAAAAACAACTGATTATAGGAATCTGCTGGAATTCCATAAAAAGTTTGACAAAATTGAAAGCAAATCTTTTATAGAAAATTTCAATAGAAATGTAAGATTATTAAACCTAACAAAATCCATTGGATCCTCATCTTTTATTATTGTAATAATTTTCATAATAAGATTAACATTGAAAAATATAATAAATGACATAGTTTTAGTATTAATTTTTTTATTAACAGTGGTTATTTGTGAAAAATTGCATAGGGATCAAAAAAAGAATCTAGATAAATATGTTTCTGCTTTAATAGAAAACAAAAAGAAATTAATATGAAGTATAAAAACAAGGGGGCTCTATGAAAAAAAGAAAAATAGTAAAAGTCTTTGTTATGCTATTTTTTATTACATGTCTTTTTAGTTATGCATATCAGATAGGTAAGGAATATGTAGAACATTTCTGGACGGGTAATGGGTTTATCGAAGTAATGAGAGATAAATCAGATCCCATGAGTATGATTCCGCTGGGCTATATAGTGGGAATTGACAATGCATTAAATGAGATTCTTTGGGAACACTCTTATAAAGTTACTCCAGGGCAACTGGTCGATGTTGTAAAAAATTATTTGGAAAAAAATCCGGGAGTACGCCATAAGGATATTTTTACCTTAGTGATAGAGGCATTTAAAGAAGAATTCCCGGAACCTAAAGTTCCTTTGATGGTTCCTAATCCAGAGTTGATGAAGAATTCGGGAAAGTAAAATGAAAGAAAATAATCTTAAATACATTAAAGGCAATAACGGGAAACCAACTTATTATCAGACTGACATAACACTGAACTATAAACGGATCCGGCGGTATGCTGGCCGGACCAAAGAAGAGTCAAAGACTTACCTTGCAAAGCTGATCCTGGCAGCCAAAGACGGGAAACTTGAAGAAATGCTAAATCCTAAAAAGAGCTGTGATACATTTGGGGAATATGCAAAAGGGCTTCTTGAATCCGCTGAATGGAAAGCAAAGCGCAGCGCATCAAAGAATGAAAGCTTATTAAGAAATCTTAACACCACCTTTAAAAATGTTAGAATTTCTGACATAAATCCCGGAATTGTAAGAAAATACATCACAGAGCGTAAAGAAGCTGATATGTCACCAGCCAGCATAAACAGAGAGCTTTCGCTTTTAAAGTCAATCCTCTACAGCGCTGAATATGATGGGCTTATTGCTTCAAATCCCATAAGAGGCCGGAGAGTGAAGAAGCTTGAAGAAAATAACAGCAGGGAAAGAGTAATCCTGGATATGAAGCTCACAGAGGATGATTTAAGACGTCTTTTAGACTCAGCGGATCCGTATTTCAGGCCAATTTTAACACTGGCTCTTATAACCGGAATGCGTTTGGGTGAGATCCTTAAAATGCGCTGGAAAGATATCAATTTTAGACTTGGAACGATCTGCATTCCAAAGGAAAATTCAAAGAGCAAAAAAGAAAGAATTGTTCCTATTGATTCAGTCATTTTCAATGTCCTTGATTCAATTGAGAAAAAAGGAAAATACGTTTTTATGAATGATCTAACCGGAAAAAGAAGAAAAGATGTGAGAAAAGCTTTTAAATCTGCTTGTGAACGTGCTGAAATACCTCATGGCCGGAAAAATGGTTTGATATTCCACGATCTCAGACACCTTGCAGCTTATAGGCTTGTTCAGTTGACAGACATTGTAACAGCGTCTAAAATACTGGGACATAGTGATGTTAAAATGACTTTGAGATACTGTCATCCAAGTGACAAAGATAAGAAGCTGGCCATTGAAAAAGCGTCTGAAATCCTGTTTCAATCCCGTCAATTTCCCGTCAATGGTGAAAAATCGACTGCTTTAAAAGGGGTTGAAAAACAGGCTCAAGTCAATTAATATCAATAACATGCGCTCGTAGCTCAGCTGGATAGAGCGTCTGACTACGAATCAGAAGGTCGCAGGTTCGAATCCTGTCGGGCGCATTTGAATTTTCCGTTTCACTTATCATAGAAAATGGCTGTGATAGTCAGATAATTTGAAATAAGTCCTGTGTGTTTAATCCCTCTCCGGTCTCTATAAACAGCATTAATATAGTAACTTACCGTGCCTTTTGCCGGGCTGCTGAAATTTTTTTTACTATGACACAGCTTTGGTCTCAAGACTCCTGTTTTGCCGAGAGAGTCAAGGCTAAAAGTCATCCCACCTGACTCTGGAGAATCATGCCATCCTTCTTGGACTCTTAAAATATTGGCAATATTCATCACACATTTTAATTTTCCTTGAGGCTGAAGATGATTTATAAAATCTTCTATGGGCCTGTTTGCTTTGTAATAAACTTCTATTGCCTCACAGGACCTTGTTACGTGTATATTTGATTGACCTTTATAGGACAATGTTATTAAGGGAGCTGTCATTCCTAACTCATATAAATTTTCCATATGTGGAGCTGGAGTTGTGCACTTCGATAAAAATAAAATCGAAAGGAATACGGCGCTTTTAATAACTAAGCTATAGATAGGAATACAAAATGGGTTTTTAAACATAGATTTATAATGAGACTAAATCCGGATGGTTTTTCTCAAGCCAATTTTTAACTTGTTCTTTGAAATTACTTGTTATTTCAAGGAGATCATTGAGCTCCTTTTCTGAAACAGTTCCGACAGCATCATATTCACTGATGTTTCTTTTTCTTCTGCAATTGTCCAAGAAGTCTCTTATATGAGTGAATTCCTTCCCCATTACAAGAGGGATGGCCTGAATGACGCGATAATGTTTGCTTTCACCTCTTCCGGTTCTATAACCGGATGAATAAAGCACTAAGGTCGCCAGTTGAAGAGCTGCATTATAAGCAATATTAAATCTCCAATCCGGGGAGATTTCTTCTTGGACAGCATCCCGCAAATCTCTTTCTACAAGAGAGAGGAGGCTAGATATTTCTTTAGTGGTTGTTTTGTACTTGCGAAGCCAGCCGTTTTTTTCCCAGACTTTAAGATCCATCCATCTTTCCTATGATGTTGATTGTTGGTCCACTAGTCACTTTAGATATAAAATGATCCTTTCTCTTTTTTCTGCGGCTAAATTCATCGCCTTTGAAATGGACAATATTAATGGAACGACCTATTGTATCCTGAGCCTCGCTTAATACTTTTGTTAACTTCAATCCGGAAAGATCAGATACAACAAAGAGATCCACATCACTTTCAATTTCAAAATCACCAGATGCGAATGAGCCAAAAATGAACGCGTGATCGATATTTTTTCTTAGTGGATCAAGAACTTTTTTTATAACATCAGCGATTCCAACGGTTTTTACGATGATTGCTTTTATTTCTGGATAAATGGGGCAAAGAGGATTGAGCTGGTATCGATGCTGATTTCCAACGACTCTTTTTTTGAGAATTCCGCCTGATAATAAATTTTTTAATTCTTTATCCACACCTCTCAGGGAAAATCCGGTCATCCTGCTTAGTTCATTAATGTTATAAGAATCCCGGGGATTAATGGTCAATGTTTTCAGGATTGCAATCCGGACGCTTGATGAGATTAAAGATTGAATGACTTTCATCGTGCTCATCCATATACATTAAGTATATGTTCGTATACTATTAGTATATGATAAAGATCTTCAATGTCAAGTATGGAATGCAGAAAAATAACTTTAACTCTCTCTCTTTTAATTCTATAAAATCATTGAATTTTTAGTCATCGCTGCTGTTAATCATTATAAATCAGTCTGAATTTCTTAATTAAGGTGCCGGAATCAGACCTTGAATAGAGAAAATTCTCCGAATCAATATGGATCAAGTGAGTCTGTTCCGGAAGAGAACAGAAGCTGCTTTATTCAATCTTTTTTTGTCTCAATTTTATCTGTGAATATCAGAAACAGTATATAAGCTATCCAGCTGAGGATAAGGGACAGCAAAATCCACAAGAGCTTTTTCATTCCCTCTGTTCTTGGGGAAATCGCAATGAGAATAAGGGGAAGATAAGCAATAACAAGTATTAACACCAATTCTGCGGTGCCTAAAGTGCCGAACATTTCAACCTCCCTTTAGTGAAAATATTCTATCACAATAGAATGATAATTAGTAGGGGAAATATAAGAAGACAAAAAAATTAAAAAACATACTTGGCAAGCACAAAAATAACGAGAAGGAGCGAAGCAATTTGGTAACCTGCGACCACGGCGGCTTTCCAGGAGTCTATGGTTTTATCGTTATTCCACCATTCTGATAGAGTGTTTGGTTCTTTTTTTATGATATCTCTTACTGTTTTCACGATGCCCACTAGAGGGATCAGTTCTCCCTTTAACGGCCGCTCTTTTTTTTGTTCTTGTTCCATTGCTATCCTCCAATGCATATTTATATTATATATTTATCTTTCAAGCTATAGAAATCTTTCGATTTTTTCATAAAAGTGAAAAAAAGGCAGTAAATGATCCTCATTTAAAGGAATCAAAATGAACAGAGGTCCATGCTCCTAAAATTTCCTGTTGGTATAAAAAGTTCATTTTTATTATAATGAACTGTTTAATTTTTGATTTCTCACATTGGAGGAAAGCATGTCTTTTGATGCGGTTTGCGGGATAATACTCGTTTTTATATCTCTCGGCTTTCTGCTTTTCCTTGTTTTCCGGAGCAAACGCATCATAAAACTCATTCACCAGAAGGACCTCCATTCGGCACGAGAGATTCAGAATAAAATTAATGGAAAATAAACCCCTTCAAATAGAATCTGAATTATCCCGGGACCTCTCGCTTTTCCATATCACTATGATGGGGCTGGGGATGATGATCGGTGCCGGGGTTTTTCTGGGTATCGGCAACGCCATTTTCCATGCCGGTCCCGGCGGCGTTATCCTGACTTTTTCTCTCAACGGAGTCATCGCCATATGCACGGCTATGTCCTATGCTGAATTAAGTTCTGCCATTCCCCGGGCCGGAGGGGCTTATAATTTCGCCCGTCTTGCCTTCGGGCGGCGCACCAGCTTTACAGCCGGATGGATGGAGTGGTTTGCTTCCAGTGTGGCGGGAAGCCTGTATGCGGTGACTTTTTCCATCTATACTGTTCGATATTTCCAGGGGCTCAAGCTTCTTGACTGGGTGCCTTTTTCCATATACACAACGGAAAAAATCGTGGCTTTTCTGGCAGCTGCATTATTTCTTTATATAAACTACCGGGGCGCTTCTGAAACAGGAAAGATCGGGGCGTTTTTCACTCTGGGACAGACCATCTTCCTGATCGCCATTGGTTTGATCGGGATTGTTGCGGCTGTTCTTGATCCCTCCCGGCTTCAGAATTTTTCTCCTTTCATGCCCCACGGTTGGGATAAGCTGCTGGTCACCATGGGATTTACCTATGTTGCCTTTGAGGGATATGAGGTCATAGCCCAGGCCGGAGATGAAACAATCGATCCTAAAAGAAATCTGCCAAAGGCTATGATCTACTCTGTGGTTATTGTCACCCTCACTTATGTGGCGGTTTCCTTTGCTTCTGTTGTGGCGGTAAAAGCCGGTTCCCCCGGCGTGGAAGGCCCGGTCTGGGAATGGATCGGCCAATTCAAAGAGCGCGGATTCGGAGAAGCCGTATCTAGGCTCATGCCAGCAGGTAATTTTTTTCTCACACTGGCAGTGATCTTTGCTTCGATCTCTGCACTGAATGCGACCATTTTCTCCGCCACCAGAGCCTCTTACGCTCTGGGACGCGACCGTCTCCTTCCAAAGATCTTTTCAAAAATATCCAGGCGGCAAAAAACTCCGTACGGAGCTTTGCTGTTTACCGGAATCCTTGTTATTGGTGTGGCTGTGCTTCTTCCTACCATGGATGTGGCATCCAGCGCCAGTATCATGTTTTTGTTCCTTTTCTTCCTGGTCAATGTCAGCGTGATTCGAATCAGGATTAATATGGGAGACGAGTTGAGCTACGGCTTCCTGATGCCTTTTTTTCCGTGGCTTCCGCTTCTGGCTATTATCTGTCAGGCTGTACTGGCTGTATGGCTTGTCAACATGAGCCTTATTGCCTGGATCATTGCTCCTCTTTGGATAATCTCGAGCATCTTCATATTTAATTTCTATTCCAAAAAAAGAGCGGTGCCAACCAGGGACGAAGTTCAGGTTATCGAGGAGGAGAGGGCTCCTGAAGCCGAGGGATACCGGATCATGGTGGCTGTGGCCAATCCAAACAATGCCATCCCTATGGTACGGAGCACGTATTATATCAGCGAGGCAAAAAAAGGACAGGTCAATCTCCTGCATATGGTTCCGGTTCCGGAGCAGGTGCCTTTGACGGCCGCCAAAGAGCTCATTCTGGAAGGCAAGGAAGCCATTATCGAAGTGATGCTCCATCTGATCATCAAGTTCCCGATCACCACCACCATCCGGTACTGCCGGAACATCGCCAGGGGAATTCTGAGCGCGGTCAAAGAGAAAAAAATACAGATGCTTATCATGGGTTGGGAGGGGAAATCACGCCGGCATCCCTTCTCTCTCGGAAGCACTCTGGATTATGTGCTGGAAAGAGCCCACTGCAATGTCGTTATCCTCAAGGGCCTGGGGGACAAAACGTTTAAAAACATACTGGTTCCTGTGGCCGGAGGGCCCAACAGTTGTTTCGCTCTGGAGATAGCTTCGATATTAGCTGAAAAACACGATGGAAAAATAACCGCTTTATCCGTTAATGATGAAAAAGGGAAAATCGACATCAACAAATTAACCGCGGCTCAAAAGAACGGAGACTGTATCGTTTCTGACCGCATCAGTATAAAGCGTGTAACAGCCCCATCCATTTCAGATGTGATCCTGGAGGAATCCAAGTGCTATGACCTTATGATTCTCGGGCACACACAGGATCCGTTGATCCGTCAGTTGACCCGAGATTCCATAACTTGTAAGGTGGGCGTAGGCTGTGAAAAACCTTTGATCATTGTCAAGGCGTCGGCCGGATTCAAATCCTGGATCCGCCGCTGGCTGTGAACAATGCGGCAATGTGAAGATTTGACATTAGTAAGCGTGGTCAGCGCAGCGCCACCATCCTATTGTTCCCAATAATCCCACAAGTCCCGTGATCAGTACGATGATATAACTGACCGGGCCAAGATGAACGTTGGGGGTGATCTGGCTGTAAATCGATGGGATAGACCAGGGGAAATATTCTCCCCAGCCTAAAACACCAATGATTTGAGCGAGAATGATCATAAAGATGGCAAAACCTATGGCCGGGAAATAGCTTTTGCTGATGTTTGCGATAAGGGCAATAGCCCATGACAGAAGGACCGCCATTAAAGAAATAACAATGTAGCGGTATATCCCGTCCCACAGCAGTTGGCTGCTGAATCCGGGAAGTTTGAGCATAAATCCCAAAACAACTCCGATGAAAAGCGCCAGCAAGGAATAAAGGAAAGACCAGAGGGAGATGAGCGCAAACTTTGCGGTAGTGATC